>Ga0213876_10000223_pt1 | contig 56685 bp, 63 predicted proteins | sample BarmaccomBMRX_R9_FD_160113 | JGI IMG/M metagenome (GOLD analysis project Ga0213876, IMG submission 160113) | Root-associated microbial communities from Barbacenia macrantha in rupestrian grasslands, the National Park of Serra do Cipo, Brazil - RX_R9 | ecosystem: Host-associated > Plants > Roots...
CATCGCGCGCTTTTGGCCCTGCAAAGCCCTGCAACAACTCCTGCAGCACAATCCCCGTGGTAAAGACGAGTTCGCCGGAGTCGAGTGCGCGCGCAAGCCTGCCGACCTCGGGCGCAATTGCGGGCGGATCCCTTCGGAAAGCAAGCGACCAAACACTGGTATCGACGAAAAGGTTCAACGGCGGGAACGTTGCTTCTTGTAGTCAAATTCCCTGTCCCACTCGAGCGTATTCATCAGCTCGAGCAGGCGCTTTTGATTTCTGCGCGCAATGAATTCCTGAAGCGCGCGTGTGACCGCCGCCTTTTTCGTCCGCTCCCCGCTGACCGCAAGAGCTTGATCGATCAATTTGGGGTCCAAGGCGAGATTGGTGGCCATGAGCACCCTCCTTCACACACAAATCTACACATTATGGAACCGGCGTCAACTTGCTTGGAGTTTGCTGCTGGCAAATGCGATACAGACGCCGCATGCGAAATTCGAGCATCCCGATACAGCACCGCATTTGCGTCGCGCCGATGATGGACTGGACGGACCGGCATTGCCGGTATCTCCATCGTGCCTTGAGCGCGCGCGCGATGCTTTACACCGAGATGGTGACGGCCGAAGCGGTGATCCGCGGCGACCGCGAGCGGCTGCTCGGCTTCGATCCGTTCGAGAAGCCTGTGGCGCTGCAACTGGGCGGTTCCGATCCCGAACGCCTGGCGCAAGCGGCGAAGATCGGCGAAGACTTCGGCTATGGCGAAATCAACCTGAATGTCGGCTGTCCGTCGGATCGCGTGCAGTCCGGGCGCTTCGGCGCCTGCCTGATGAAGGAGCCGGAGCTGGTGGCCGAATGCGTGGCCGCGATGCGCAGCATCGTTTCCATTCCGGTGACGGTGAAGTGCCGCATCGGCGTGGACGATCAGGATGCCGAGGCCGCTTTGCGCGACACCATCGGACTGTGCGCGCGCGCCGGCGTTAAGGTGTTTGCCGTGCATGCCCGCAAGGCGTGGCTGCGGGGATTGTCGCCGAAGGAAAACCGCGAAGTCCCGCCGCTGGACTACGATCTCGTCTATCGCGTGAAGCGCGAGCACCCCAAGCTCACCATCGTGCTCAATGGCGGCATCGAGACCCTCGACGCGGCGCAAGCGCATCTCGCCCATGTCGATGGCGCGATGATGGGCCGCGCCGCCTATCATTCGCCTGCGATGCTGGCGGACGTGGACGCGCGCTTCTTCGGCGATGAACCCGTCGCGCTGGAAAGCGCCGTAGAGACCTACATGAACTATGTGGAGGCGCAGCTTGGCCGCCGCGCGACTCTGCATGCATTGACGAAACCGATGCTCGGCCTGTTCAACGGTCGGCCGGGCGCGCGGCTCTTCCGCCGCCATCTCGCCGAACACGCCACCAGCCGCGGCGCGGGTATTGAAGTGCTGCGCGAGGCATTGCGGCACATCGATTGTCCCAGCGAACGCGCCGCCGCGTGATGGATTTTTTCGCGGGAAACACGGAAGTCGGCACGCTGGCGCTCGGGCTGGTGATTGCCGGCGTCGTCGGCGGACTGGTTGCCGGCATGCTGGGCGTGGGAGGCGGCATCGTGGTGGTGCCGATCCTTTATCACGTGCTGGCCGCATTGGGCGTAGACGAAACCGTGCGCATGCATGTGGCGGTCGGCACCTCGCTTGCGACCATCATCCCGACATCGATCTCGTCGATGCGGGCGCACAACAAGAAGTGCGCGGTGGATTGGGAGCTGCTGCGGCGGTGGTGGCTGCCGATGCTGCTCGGCGTGATCGCCGGCAGCGCGCTGGCTGCTTATGTGCGGGGACAAACGCTCTCGCTAGTCTTCGCAGGCGTGGCATTGCCGGTGGCCCTGCATTTCGCCTTGTGGGGTGAGAGGAAGCGCATCGCGGATCATTTGCCGAGCGGCATTGGTGGTGCGGTTCTGCCGTTTGGCATTGGTGGCGTTTCCACCATGATGGGGATCGGCGGCGGCACCGTCGGCGTGCCGGCGATGACCTTGTGCGGTATTCCTATTCATCGCGCCGTCGGCACGGCCAGCGCCTTCGGCACGATCATCGCGGTGCCGGGCACCATCGGCGCCATTATTGCGGGATGGTATGCGCAAGGCCTGCCGCCCTACTCACTCGGCTATGTGAACCTGCTGGGGGTGTTGCTCATCGCGCCGGGATCGTTCCTCGCCGCGCCGGCAGGCGCTCATCTGGCGCACATGACCGATCAGAACCGGTTGCGGATTGTCTTCGCACTGTTCATCGCCATCACGGCCGCCCGCATGCTGTGGGATGCGCTCGGTTAATTGTGGCCGATTTAGAGCGAACCTGCTAAATAGCGATTATGGAAAAAGCGGAAGCCATCGCGGTCCTCAGAGAGCAAGCCTCAGCCGTGAAGGCACTCGGCGCAACAGAATTGTATCTCTTCGGTTCGACAGTGCGTGAAACTGCGGCGAAAACGAGCGATATAGACCTTTTCGTGGACTACGACCGTAGAGGGCATTTTTCGCTTGTCGAACTTGCAGGGATCAAACAATTGCTCGAGAGGCATCTCGGCGTCCCAGTAGATGTGACGACCAAGGACAGTTTGGACCCGCTGCTAAGCGAGCGGATCGAAGCGTCCGCTGAACGCATCTTCTGATGACTGATCGGCTGGTTAGGCCAGCTTTGCGCGCCATCCTAGACTCCATTCAAGGTATGGAAGCCGCTACAGCGGGAAAAACGCTCGACGACTTCAATCGAGACTGGTTGCTTCGCCATGGCGTGCAGCGCGGAATCGAGATCGTCTCCGAAGCTGCTCGCCGCATTCCCTCCGACATTCAGACTGCGTATCCTGACGTGCCCTGGTCACAGATCATGGGGATCGGCAATATCCTGCGTCACGAGTACCACCGAATCTCGGATATTGTCGTATGGAATGTTGTCCAGCGGCACTTGCCCGCTCTGAAGGCCGCAATACAGGCTATCGATGCGCAGATCGATGAACCCGGCGATGGTTGGCCTGGACCACCGGCGCATTAAGCTAGCCGCACATTCCGTTTTGCAGCCGCTTCTAACAGCGTTATCCTGACGTCAGCTTTTTTCCGGGGAGCCCGTCATGACGTTTCGCCATCTCCTTCGAGCCAGTACACTTACAGCTCTTGCCGTCGCGGCGGCAGTCGCCCCGGCACAGGCGTGGAAGGCGAAAACCGTTTATCATGTCCAGGGCGACGACTACGGCTTCGGCGTCCCAGACGCCGTGCTGCTCTCGAACGGCAGTCTCTTCAGCGCCGTGGCCGAAGGAGGGACGCATGGATGCGGCGGCGTGGTTCAGCTGGCCGATCAGGGAGCAAAATGGGCACTCACCGTCCTTCATCAATTCGCCGGAGGAGCCGACGATGGTTGCAGGCCTTACGGCGCTTTGATTCGCGACGACGCTGGAGCGTTCTACGGCTCCACCTATGGTGGCGGCCTCGAAAATTGCACCGGCATCGACCTCCCCACCTGCGGCACGATCTACAGGCTCACATTGTCTCACGGCACGGGAAAGATTGAAATTCTGTACAAGTTCAAAGGTGGTGACGACGGATTCTACCCCAACGCCATTCTGCGCTCCGGCAAGAACGGCACACTTTTCGGCACCACCGGCGGTTATTGCGGCCACGGTGGCGCCACCGTCTTCACGCTCACGCCGCCGAAGAAGAAGAACGGGAAGTGGAAACATGCCGTCATTTACAACAGCACTTCGCCAATACCTGGACCCGTCAACCTGGACGCGACGGGAAATGTCTACGGCACGGAAGGCGGCGCCGGATGCACCAACGGCCGCGTGTTCCAATTGGATAGTGGCACTTGGAATCCTCACTCCCTTCATGACTTTGTCGGCGGCAGCGACGGCGCCTTTCCGTACGCGGGCGTGATCTTTGACGACGCCGGCGTGCTTTACGGCACGACGCTGGGCGGCGGTGATTCCAGCCTCGGCACGGTTTACTCGCTGACGCCGCCAAAGCACGGCGGAAAATGGAAGCTGAAAATCCTACACAGTTTCGCCGGCCAGCCCGACGGTTATCAACCGTTTGCCGAATTGACGCTTGCGGATGACGGCACGCTGTACGGGACAACAACCAGCGGCGGCGCGAACAATTACGGCAGCGTGTTTCAGATCACGAAAACGGGCGAGGAAAGCATCCTCTGGAGTTTCCTGCTCTCCGGCCCGCAAGGCTATTACCCGAACGGCCCGGTCACGATTGCGGACAGCAAGACGCTGTACGGCACGACATACTACTCCGATGTCTTCCAGCTGACGAAGTAGCCCACCGCTAAATCTTCTGGTCGTATTCGCCGACTTCGGGGTATTTGGAGAGTCGCGAATCCAGGTCGGCGAACATGGCGCGCATGTTGGCTTCCGAGGCCGGGCTTTCCACCACCACCACCAGCGATGGCTTGTTGGAGGAGGCGCGCACCAAACCCCAGGTGCCATCCTCCAGCACCACGCGCACGCCGTTCACCGTGATGAGGTGCACGATGGTCTGGCCGAGGATTTTTTCTCCGCGTTTCTGCGCATCGGCGTATTCCCGCGTCAGCGCGTCGACCACGGCGTATTTTTTGTCGTCGGGACAATGGGGCGCCATGGTCGGCGTGCCCCAGGTTTTAGGCAGACTCGCCACCAGCTCCGACATCTTCTTGCCGCCGGCGCGATCCAGCATCTCCATCACCGCTATCGCCGCCACCACGCCGTCGTCATAGCCGCGGCCGAGTGGCGGATTGAAGAAATAGTGACCGCTCTTCTCGAACCCCGCGAGCGCGCCCAGCTCCGCCGTGCGCCGCTTGATGTAAGAGTGACCTGTCTTCCAGTAATCCACGGAAACGCCGTTCGCCCTCAACACCGGATCGGTTTCGAACAACCCGGTGGATTTCACATCCACGACGAATTTCGCGCCGTGTTGCCGCGCCGACAAATCGCGCGCCAGCAGCACGCCGATCTTGTCGGCGAAAATTTCCGCGCCGGTATCGTCCACCACGCCGCAGCGGTCTCCGTCGCCGTCGAAGCCGAGGCAGACATCCGCCCCATGCTCGCGCACCGCATCGGCCATGGCGTGCAGCATGTGCAGGTCTTCGGGATTGGGATTGTATTTGGGGAAGGTGTAATCCAGCTCCACATCCATCGGAATGACATCGGCACCAATGCGCTTCAGCGCGTCGGGCGCCACGATGCCGGCCGTGCCGTTGCCGCACGCCGCGATAACCTTGATCGGCCGCGAAAGCTTGTGCCCGGCTGTCGCCGCTTCCAGATATTGCTCGCGGAAATTCTCCACGCGCCTGTAGCTGCCGCCGGAGCGCGTCTTGCCCGCGCCGCCGAGCACGATCGCTTTCAGCCGCGTCATCTCATCCGGCCCGAAGGTGAGCGGCTTGTTGGCGCCCATCTTCACGCCGGTCCAGCCGTTTTCGTTGTGGCTGGCCGTCACCATCGCCACGGCCGGACAATCGAGCGCGAATTGCGCGAAGTAGCATACCGGCGTGGTGGCAAGCCCCACATCCACCACTTCGCAACCGGCGTTCAGCAATCCCAAAATTAACGCCTGCTGCACCGGGAGCGAATAGGAACGGTAGTCGTGACCCGTCGCAACGCGAGGCTTGATCCCAAGTTCATAGAAGAGCGTGCCGAGGCCCAGCCCCAATGCCTGGACACCCAGCAGATTGATCTCGTTTGGGAACAGCCAGCGCGCATCGTATTCGCGAAAGCCGTTGGCCGAGACCAGCGGCATGGTCTCGAAGTCATAGGTGTTGGGTTGCAAGTCGCTGCGCGGCTTCAACATGCGAAAAATCACCGGCTGAATGGAGTCCGCGCGGCCTTACGGGAGCCGCTTCACGCCGTCAATGCCGGCCAGCCTTGCCGGGATCGAACTGGCCGTCGGCCGCATCGCGGGCCTGATCGGGATTGAGTTCCGGCTGCGGCACGCGCGGATTGTGGATATCGAACGTCTCGAACCCGCATTTGGGGCAGACCGGAATAAGATCGCCGGCGCGAAGTTTCATCAGGCTTTCGCAGCGCTCGCAGCGATAGTCGGCGTTCTCGCGCGCCGTTTCTCCGGTCTTCTCTGTCATGATCTTCCGCCTTCCGTGCTCTGCGGTGAACGTAAGGCCGTGTTTTGTGTTCCGTGGAGGACGGCAGTTTATTTTGAGGAACCTGCATGCCCCCAAGCCTTCTCCGTGCCGCGATGCTTGCGTGCGCCAGCGGGCTGGCGCTCGCGCCAGCGGATGGCATGGCGCGGGATTTGTGGTCTGTCTCGCTCTATGGCGGCCCCACCACCGACACCATCACCACGCAGATCGCCAGCGGACACCTGCACATCATCGGCGGCATGGCGGGCATTGCCGTGAACCGCAAGCTAGCCGATTTGGGACACGGCTTTTCGCTGGCCGTCGAGGGACAGGGGACGCAGTACTTCACCCACGATTCCTACCAGACAATCTCGCTCGGGCTTGGCGTGAGCTATAACGACTTTCCGTGGCGCGCGCCGACGACTCTCGCGGTTTACGTCGGGCCGTCCTACGCCTTCGATCCGCCGCCGCTCAACGGCAAGCAGCATCCGCTGCTCAATTACGTCAGCGCGGAATTCGCCATCCGGGTACCGCATACGGAAAACGTGGACGCGGTGCTGCGGATGTTTCACCGCTCCGGCGCCTGGGGATTGTACGCGCGCAATGTGGATCAGGGCACGATGGTGGGCGCCGGCCTGCGCTACCGGTTTTGACGTAGTCGCGTGTCGGGCCGTCAGGCGTTTTCGTCGACGCTGGCGAGCAGGTCCTGCGCATCGTGCGCAAGCTGCACCAGCTCGGCCGGCATGTCCTCGGCGGAACTGCGGGCCCATTCGATCAGCTCGCTTGCCATGCTGACCAGGCGCGGCGCATTGGCGATCAGCCGCGCCTGCTGCTCGACCTTCTCCGGCGAGAGATCGTATTCGGCGCCCGGCACCCGCCAGCCGCCCCATTCCGCATCGCCTGTCACCACCACCGGATAGGTGCCGGGAAGCGGATGGCGCGCGCAATCCTCCACTGGCTGCCACTTGTTCCGGGCACGGACGATCCGCCAGTGCTCGCGGTTGTTGACCCGGCCGTTGTTCAGCGGCTGATCGGCCTGCAGCTCGTCGGCCGCGAACTCGCGCCCCAAACCCACATCGTAGAAAATGCGGATGGGCTCATCTAGCCCCTTCGCCCAATGCGGCACCAGCCGCTCGACCAGCGCCCAGGTGCCGACCGGCTTCACATACACGCGTTGATTCTTGTGAAACTGCGCTTTCGCCATGGCGCTTTCTGCCCTGCTTCTATGCCGCAGATTAAGGCGACCGGCTTAAGCCGAAGTTAAGCAGCCCCTCGGGCTAATTGTTGGGCGGCGAAGGCGGCGGCGCGGGCTCCGGAACCGGTTCCGGCGTGCCGATTTCCGGCTGCACGGGGGTGGCGGCTGGCACCAGTTGCGCCAGCAGCGAAGGCGGCACCGCGGCCACCGGCTGCCTTCCCCAGCGGACGAAATGAAAGGCGGACGGTGCGACGGCGCGCTGCGCGGTGCAGGCGGAGCGCGAAACGCAGGCGTACCGGGCCTGGAGCTCGCCAAAGGCCATCGGCAGATCGCTGTCGATCTCGATGGCGCTGTCGCGCCACACTTGTGTGCCGTCGCTCTGCATCGCCGGATAATAGCGATCCGCGATCCGCAGGGCGTCGGCCGGCGCCGTATTCTGTGCCAGCGTCACGCGCAAGGTTCGCGACCACCCCGAGCCATCGCGGAAAAACACCGCCCGGCTTTCGTTAAGGGATCCGCTCGCCGCCGTTTCCGTGGGGGCGAGCCCCGCGAGCTGTTCCTGCGGCAGCGCGGGCGGCGGCGGCGCAACGGCCACATCTTCCGAGGATGCCGGGACTCCGCCAAGCAACTGCGATCCGGTGAGCGCCGCCACGACCTGCGCCCGCGATTTGGGATTGAGGCGCAGCGGCACCAGCACGCTCCGCTCGCGCACCAGCGTTGCGGGACCGCTGACCCGGTCGATCTGCAGGCTGCCGTCGCTCAGCACCGTCAGTGCGAACGCGCCCGCATACCGCATGCTGGCGGCATCCCGCATGATGAACAGATTGTTGCCGGAACCCTCGACTTGCACGCCGCGACTAAACGCCCCAAGGAAATCGCGCAGGGACAGCAATTGCTGTGGCGAAAGGTGAAGCTTCTGGACCGCCTGTCCAACAATATTAACGGCCGCGTGGCCTGCCTGCAGCGGCAGCGCTGCGGCGCAGACAGCCACGATCCAAACCTTGCGCACCATCTTCTTCTTTCGCCTGTCCGCGAGACAATACCACGCAAGCAATTGGCTGCACGTTAAGAAACTGTTTGCACTGCGACGTGCACACTATTGCTTTACCCATTTACCAGAATTGAGCCGCTTTTCGCCGCTGTGGCGGGTACAAAAGCAACCATATGGAGGCCGTGCGCATGGCCCAGCGTGCCAGTGGATTTGCCAGACGACCCGCAAGCGGAACGCGGGCCCAGGAGCGTGCGCGATCCGCCACCGAGCCAACGGGCGAGCCCATTCCGCTGGATCTCGTTTCACTGGTGGCGCCGTATCGCCGCTATCGCGGACTCTCGGTCCGGGTGGAGCGCCTGATGCATGGCGCGCGCCTTTCGGAAGGGCGCAACAATGGCGACCGTTCGTGGTCGCTCTCTCCAGACGAGCTCGACGGACTCGAATATCTTCCCGCCCACGAATTCTATGAGGCGCATACGCTTGCCGTCAGGATCATCACACTCGAAGGCGGCGACGGAGAAACCCTCACCGTCATCGATCTGCCGATCGCAGGTCGTGCCTGCGGACCGGAGGATGCCGGTTCCACCACGGCTTCCGGCGCGCTCAGCGGCGAGGTGCAGCGCCTGCGCGATGAACTCGTCAAGGTTAAATCCTCGCTCGCCGCGCGCGAGACCGATCTTGCGACGGTGCGCCGGCAGGCGGAAGACGCGGAGCGCTCACGCCAGTCGCTGAAGGCGGAATTCAGTGCCGCCGAGGAAGCATGGGACCGCGGGCTGCGCGAGCAACTGGCGGAAGCGGCGGCGGAAGCGGAGGCCGCACTCGAACGCGCGCGCACGGCGTGGGAGGCCGAGCAATCGTCGCGCACATCCAGGTCCAGCACCAGCGCGCAGAAGACTCTCGATGACGCGCGCAAGCGCTGGCAGCTGGAAGCCCAGGCAGCACTCGCCAAGGCGCAGGCCGAATGGAAGGTCGCGGAAGTCGCGCGCCTTTCGGCAGCCGAAGCGAGTTGGCGCGCGCAAGCGGAAAAATCCGCCGCTGAATTGCGCGCCCGCACCCAGCAGGCGGAGAACGCGCTGGCCCAGGCACAATCGAGCGCCAGCGCAAATGCTGCTCCCGCCAAGAACAACGACGCCGAGCTGCGCCGCCTGCGCGAACAGCTTGTCAGCGTGCAGGCGACGCTTTCCGCGCGCGTTGCCGAGCTTGCCGAAACACGCGCCACGGCAGAACTGGCACGAAGCCAGGCGCAGCAGGGCAACGTCGAGAGCGATGCCGAGCTCAAGCGCTTGCGAGAACAGCTGGCCGCCGTTCAGGCCACGCTCGCTGCCCGCGGTGCGGAGCTTGCCGAAGCGCGCGACGCCGCCGAACACGCGCGAAATGAAGCCAAGCAGAGCAGCGCTGACAGCGATACCGAGGCACGCCGCCTGCGGGAACAACTGGTCAGCACCAAGGCAACACTTGCCGCACGCAATGCGGAGCTCGCCGAAGCGCATGCCGCAGTCGAACACGCGCAGAGTCAGGCCAGGCAGACAAGCGACAACAACGAGGCTGCGGAACAGAGCTGGAAGGCAGCCGAGGCCGCGCGACTGGCGACCGCTGAAGCGCGGTGGAAGGCACAGTCCGCGAAAGCGCTCGCGGAAGTGAACACGCGACTCGAAGCCGCTGAAACCGCGCTTGCCGAAGCGCGCGCCCAGGCCGAAGCGCGCCAGCATCAGATCAATGCGCTGCAGGCAGCCGTCACCGCGCGCGATGCCGATCTGGTCAAGGCCCGATCCGCCGCCGGTCAGGCGCGCGCGCGATCATCGAAGGAAGCCGATCAGGCGCGTCAACGCTGGCAGGAAGAAATGGCGGCGGCCATCGCCGATGCGCAGGAAGGCTTCAAGGCCGGCGAAGCGGCACGTTTCGCGGCAGCGGAAGCGCAGTGGAAGGCGCAGTTCGCTCCGGCGCTTGCCGAAACCACCGCCAGGCTTCAGGAAGCAGAGAGCGCGCTGGCCCAGGCGCAGGCGGAGCTGCAGGTTCAGGCCTCGGGGGCCGGTGACGAACTGCGCCGCGTGCGCGATGAACTCGCGGCGCTCGAAATGACGCTCGTGAGCCGCGAAAACGAACTCAGTGATGCCCGCACGGCGGCCGAGCGGGCTCGCATCACCGCCGATCAGGCTTTGCAGAGCGTTGCGGCGGAACTCGAAAAGGCGCGGCTATCCTGGAAGAGGGATGCGGACGCAGCCCTCGCCAAGGCCGAGAAGCAATGGCACGCCGACGAGGCACCGCGTCTGGCCGCCGCGGAAGCGAAGTTGCAGGAGCAGATGGCGGCCCGCCTGCAAAATCTCGAGGACCGGCTGCAGCAGGCGACCGGAAAAATCACGGACGAGAAGGCCTGTTCGGAGGCGCTGCGGTACGAGCTTGCCGCCGCGCATGCCAGCCTCAACCATCGCGAGATCGAGCTGGCCGAAGCCCAGGCCATGCTGGAGCAGGAGCGCGACCGCCTGAAGCAGGTTCCGGTCGGCATCCAGGACCACACGCCGGCCTGGCAGCTGGACGCCGAAGAGCGCAAGGCGCAATTCCGCCGACGGCTGATCCGCGACGGCTCCATCGTCGCTTGCCTGTTCGCGCTGGCCTTCATGCTGTTTCCGCGCGTGCAGCCCGTGGTGGCGGAATCGTGGCCGCGGAGTCTGTCGCTGGGCAACAACTTCCAGCCCCTGCTGCACATGGCGGGGCTCTCCAGCGCGGCGCCCGTTTCAACCACCGCCGTTGCTTCGGCGGAACCGCACGCCACCGTGCGCGTCCGCATCGCGAATCTGCGGGAGCAGCCGTCGAAGACTGCGGCCGTGGTGACCAGGCTCGCGCGCAACATGGACGTGGTTCCAATGGAGCGGCGGGGCAACTGGGTGTTCGTGCGAATCGGCGAAGGCGCCGGTCAGAAGCAGGGCTGGGTTTCCAGCGCCGTGCTGACGGACAGCGGCATCGCGCTGCCGCCGGGGAATTAGACGGCCTGTTGACACCGTCCCGGCCCATGGGCCAGCAATCGGCCCATGTTCTACTTCCTCCATGTCAGCAAGAGCGCCGGCTCCTCCTTCATCGCGCTCGCGCGCAAGAACGTCTCGATGTTCCTGCCCAACGCCAACGGCAACCCGATCAACCATGTGACCGGAGAGCGCCTGAAGTACTGGAAGTGGACTCCCGAGGAGCAGCATTACTTCCTCACCGCGGGGACCTGGCAGCTGGTGGCCAACGAGAACCAGCTGGGGCACGAGCATGAGTTTTTTGAGGGCGTGCGCTACATCGTCATTCTGCGCGAGCCCCTCGACCGGCTGTTTTCGGCCTGGCAGTTCGCCATCGAGAAGCCCGGGAAAGACGTGCCTCTGGAGGAACGCGGCCGCAAATTCGCGCACTTCCTGCGCAACGAAACGGGGATCAACTGGCGGCGCAACTATTTGCTCAACACGCTGACCTACCAGGATCGCAGCCAATCGCCGAAACGGCTGGCGGTGGGAAAGCAGCGTCTTGCCCAGTTCGACCATCTGTTCCTGATGAACGATCTTGCCACCGACATTAAGGGATTGGCGAAAGACGGCTGGCTCGAACTCGATCTGCCGTGGCGGAACACGGCGGCGCCTGGCGAGGCCAATTGGTCTGCCGCAAGAGCGGCGCTTGCGGATCATCCCGATCTTCTCGAGGGTCTCACCCGCGCCAACGAACAGGATATCGAACTGTATGCGTTCGGGCGCGAACTGGTCGAAAAGCGAAAGGCCGCTCCCCCGCAACTGCAGCGGCGGCAAATCGGCGAACGCAAAATGCCCAAGAGCGACAATTTCGAGTTCATCCTGGCCTGCGCCTATGAGGCGTACCTGAAGAAGGACGAACCCGGCTGCCGCAAGCTTCTCCGGCTCGCGAAGAGCCTGCCGGAAGTGAGCCAGATGGATCCACCGCGGCGCGATTTCGTGGAATTTGCCTTGCGGCGCTTTGCCGAGCCGGATCGCGCGGAGAAGGAACATCGGCGCAAGGCGCGCGAAAAGAAGGCCGCCAATGTGGCGGCGGTCAAGGCGGGAAAAAAGGAACCGGAAGTGGAGGACGCGGCATGATCGGCTACGCTCCGGTGGGATAGAGCGGCTCGAACGGGCCAAGACATTCTACGACGCGGAGCTCGCCGGCTTGGGCGCCAAGCGTGGCTCAGCGCGGACGATGCAGAGCTGCAGCGCAGGCGAAGGACCGATGCTCAGCGCGCGCGTTTGCGCTTGGCTGGAGTGTGCGCTTTCGCGGATGGTTTTACCGCAGCCGACGACGCCCCTTTCCGCTGCAGGCTCTTCTGCAGCGCATCCATCAGGCTGACGACATTGCTGGGCGGCGGAGCGGGTTCGGCTGCCACCGGCGCCTCGCCTTTCTCCTTGCGGCGGATCAGTTCACGCAAAGCCTCCTCGTAACGGTCCTTGAAGGTCTTCGGCTCGAACGGGCCTTCCTGCTGCTCGATGATCTTCTGCGCGATGTCGATCATGCGCGGGTCGACTTTCGCGTTGGGAATATCGTCGAACATCTCCGCCGGGTTCACCACCTCATTTGCCATGCGCAGCGAATAAGCCAGCAAACCCTTGCCGCGCGGCTCGATCGCCATCAGCCGCTCGCGGGTGTGCATCACCACGCGGCCGAGCGCGATGCGGTCTTCCTGCACCATCGCTTCCCGGATGACGGCATAAGCGTCCAGTCCATCGTTGCCCTGCGGCACCAGGAAATAGGGATCATTCCAGTAGAGCCGGTCGATGGTGCTGGCGTCCACGAAGCGCTCGATCTCGAGCGTGTGCGTGGTTTCGAGTTTTACCTCGTCCAGTTCCTCATTGGTCACGATCACATAGTGGTTCTTCGAAATCTCGTAGCCCTTCACCAGCGAAGATCGCTCCACCGGGCCGGTATCCGGATCGGTCGGCACCATGCGGATGCGGTTGTTGGTCTCCGGGTTCAGCAGGTTGAACGACACATCGCTCGAGCGCGACGTGGCGTTGAACAGCGCCACCGGACAGCTGACCAGCGAGAGCCGCAGGTTCCCCTGCCACACCGGCCGCGTCGGCCGTTTGCGCGGCGCGGGATCGTTTTCGTTCGAGGCCTTTGCGGCTGGCTTCCTGCTGTGGGTCGATTTCTTCTTCGCCTTCGCCATAAATGTGTCCTGTCCCCGGAATTGAGCAGACCATACCAATCCATTCGGCGAAGCCAAATCGTGCCAGACCAAGGCCGCTTCCAGGGCTGGCTCACGGGAGGCCAACCCCCTATATGCACGGTCGATGACGCCTTTCCTGAAAATGCACGGTCTGGGCAATGATTTCGTCGTATTCGATGCCCGGAAATCGCCGGTTGCGCTCGACCGCGCGCAGGCCCGCGCGCTGGCCGACCGCCGCCACGGCATCGGCTGCGATCAGGTGATCGTGATGGAGAGGAGCACAAACGGCGCCGATGCATCCATGCGCATCTTCAACGCGGACGGCGGCGAGGTGGAAAGCTGCGGCAACGCAGCGCGCTGTGTGGCCCGACTGCTGATGGACGAAAACGGCGCCCGCGCCGTCGCTTTGGACAGTGCCGGCGGCACTTTGAACTGCGCGAGTGTCGACGGGCAGGTTCGCATCGACATGGGTATCCCGAAATTCAGCTGGCGTGACATTCCCTTGCGCGAGGAGCGCGACACCATCTCATTCTCGCTCCGCGTTCCTGGCACAGAACTTCCAGCTTTGAAGCAGGCGGCGGCGGTGAACGTAGGCAATCCGCACTGTGTTCTGTTTGTCGAAGATGCGGCAACCGCGCCTGTGCAATCCGTCGGTCCCACCATCGAAACACATCCGCTCTTTCCGCAGCGGACGAATTTGGAGTTCGTCCAGGTGCTTTCGCCGGACCGAATGCGCATGCGGGTCTGGGAGCGCGGCGCCGGCATGACGCTGGCCTGCGGCACCGGCGCCTGTGCCTCTGTTGCCGCCGCATATCGTCGCGGCCTCTGTCGTAACCGGGTCGATGTTGGACTAGACGGCGGCACGTTGCGGATCGAATGGGAGGGAGAAGGCTCCCCCATTTTCATGACCGGCCCGAGCGCGCTCAGCTACCGTGGCGAAATCGATCTGGGAGCGCCAGCGTGAATGCACCGGAAATCATTACCTTCGGCTGCCGGCTTAACGCGTACGAGTCCGAGGCTATCCGCGCGCGCGCGGCGGCTGCCGGGCTGGACAATGCGATTATCTTCAACACCTGCGCCGTGACCGCTGAATCGGTGCGCCAATCGCGCCAGGCAATTCGCAAGGCGCGGCGCGGCAATACAGCGGCGAAAATCATCGTCACCGGCTGCGCGGCGCAAACCGAACCACAAACCTACGCGGATATGCCGGAAGTCGATCTCGTTCTCGGCAACGGCGAAAAGCTGCGCAGCGAAAGCTATTCTGCGTTTGGCGCCGGACATGCCGAACGGGTGCAGGTGAATGACATCTTCGGCGTGCGCGAGATCGCGCCGCAATTTGTAGACTCCTTCCAGGGACGCGCGCGCGCGTTCCTGCAGGTGCAGAACGGCTGCGACCACCGCTGCACCTTCTGCATCATTCCCTATGGGCGGGGAAATTCGCGCAGCGTGCCGATGGGCGCCGTGGTCGAGGAAGCGCGCCGTCTGGTGCAGAATTGGTTCGGCGAAATCGTGCTCACCGGGGTCGACCTCACCAGCTACGGAAGCGACCTGCCGGGACAACCTACCCTCGGGCAACTCTGCGCCAAACTGCTGAAGCTTGTTCCGGGACTGAAGCGTCTGCGGCTGTCCTCCATCGATTCCATCGAGGCGGATGACGCGCTGATGCGCGCGATCGCCGATGAAGAACGGCTCGCGCCACATTTTCATCTGTCGGCACAGTCCGGCGACGACATGATCCTCAAGCGGATGAAGCGGCGTCATGGCCGCAAGGACACCATTGCGTTCTGCGACGCGGTGCGGCGCCTAAGGCCGGAAGCGGCCTTTGGCGCAGACCTGATCGCCGGTTTCCCCACGGAAACCGAGGCGATGTTTGAAAATACGCTCCGGCTGGTGGACGATGCCGGCATTTCCTACCTGCACGTCTTCCCCTTCAGTCCGCGAAAGGGAACGCCGGCAGCGCGCATGCCACAATTGCCACGCGCTGTGGCGAAGGCGCGTGCAGCACGGCTGCGCGCAAAAGGGGCGCATGCGCTGGCTATGCGGCTTTCCAAGCTGGTTGGAAGCACACAGCAGATTGTCGTCGAGAAATCCGGGTTCGGCCGCACCGCGTGTTTTGCCCCGGTGCAATTCACCGGCGAGGCACAGCCGGGATCATTCCAGCGCGCGCGGATTGTCGGCGCGCGCGCCACGCATTTGATCGCAGAGCTGCAATGAGGACATTCGGCGAAGCGCCTCCGCCGCCCACGGTATGGGAGCGGTTGAAGGAAGGCATGTCGCGCTCGAGCGGAGGCTTGAGCGACAACCTGGCCGGCGTGTTCACGCGCAAGAAGCTCGATGCGCAAACCATAGAAGAACTCGAGGAGGCGCTGGTGCGCGCCGATCTGGGTGCGGCACTGGCAGCGCGAATTTCGCAGAACATCGGGCGTGAGCGGTTCGACTGGCTAATCTCCGAAGCGGAGTTGCGCCGGGTGCTGGCAGACGAACTTCTGAGCGTCTTGCGGCCGGCGGAGAGTCCATTCACCGTTGATCGCAGCAAAAAGCCCTACGTCATCCTGGTCGCCGGCGTAAATGGCACGGGAAAGACAACCACCATCGGCAAGCTGTCGCTGCGCTTCGCGCGCGAAGGGCTGAAAACCGTGCTTGCCGCCGGTGACACATTTCGCGCCGCGGCCATCGAGCAGTTGCAGATCTGGGGCGAACGCACCGGCGCCGAGGTTATCGCGCGAGAGGCGGGCGCTGATGCCGCCGGCCTCGCCTTCGAGGCTTTTGAACGCGCTCGCGCGGAAAAAGCCGACGTCCTGCTCATAGACACCGCCGGCCGCCTGCAGAACAAGGCAGGCTTGATGGCTGAATTGGAGAAGATCGTGCGAGTGCTGCGAAAACTGGACGCAGGCGCGCCGCACGCTGTTCTTCTGGTGCTCGATGCCACGACCGGACAGAACGCCACCTCCCAGGTGGAGGCCTTCAAGGCGATCGTGCCTCTCACGGGGCTGATCATGACAAAACTGGATGGCACGGCCAAAGGCGGCATTCTCGTGGCCATCGCCGACAAATGCCGCGTGCCCGTTCATTTCATCGGCGTCGGCGAACAGGCCGACGATCTCCAGGTTTTCGACGCCGCCAAATTCGCGGCCGCTCTCACAGGTGCGAAATGAATTCCGAACCCCCCATCCGAAAGATCAAGCCGCTGCAGCGCTTGGCCCTCGATCTCGGGCCACTGTTGATCTTTTTTGGGACATTTCAATGGGCTGGCATTTTCGCCGCCACGGCAACGTTCATGATCGCGGTTCTGGTTGCGCTCGCCATCGGCTACAGCATCGAGCGGCGGGTTTCCCCAATGCCGGTCGTAACGGCCGTGCTCGTGCTGATTTTTGGCGGGCTCACGCTCTACTTGAAGAACGACACCTTCATCAAAATGAAGCCGACGGTGCTCTACGCCTTTTTCGGATTGACGCTGCTTGGTGGGCTGGCGTTTGGCCGCCTCTTCGTCAAATATGTGTTCGCGGCGGCTTTCGAGCTCAGCGAAGAAGGCTGGCGCAAACTCACCTGGCGCTGGGGCTTTTTCTTTCTCACGCTGGCCGCGGTGAACGAAATTGTGTGGCGCAGCCAACCGACGGCCACCTGGGTGAAGTTCAAGGTTTTCGGGATCATTCCGCTGATCATGCTTTTCGCGCTCGCGCAAACACCGCTTGTGCTGCGGCACGAAAACAGCGGCAAACCCGAAGCTTGAAGCACCGCAGGTAAACCCGGCGAAACAAGATTGCGTTCGCGGGTGCGGCGAAATGGCGGAAAAAAATTTGACTCCAAAACTGTTGTCCCGGCGCAAAAGTTTCGTCTAATCTCATTCCGCCGGTGCTGAAGCCAAGGCACCGGCGGGCAAGGGGATAGTTTCCGCGCGTGCATTTAGCGAACCGCCGCATCAGACGAGCCGGGCGAAAACAAATTGCAGGGGTGCTTCATGCCATCGAAGACACAGCGTCAGGCGAACGGCGGCTTCGAGCTTGCCGAAGCGCCTTCGCATCTCATGCGCCGTTGTGAACAGCTTTACGCCGATCTTTACGCCCGCGAAGCCGCCAATTGCGATCTGACGCGATCGCAATTGACTGTGCTTGCGGCTCTGGAACCGAATGAGGGTGCGAGCCAAACGGCGCTCGTAGAAATGACCGGTATTGACCGGTCGACCCTGGCGGAAATGGTGCGCCGCATGCTTGAACGCGGCCTTCTTACGCGCGAACGCACGGAAAATGATCAGCGTGCAAATGCCGTCGCTATCACGGCGGGGGGGCGCCGGGCTCTTCGCACCGCGCGCGCTGCGGCCCAGCGCGCCGAAGAAGCGCTGCTAGAGGCCCTTCCGGCCACTGAGCGGCCGCGTTTTCTCAAATATCTTGCGGCCATCGCGGCCGCCGCGCACGCGCAGCCGGTGAACGGCAGCGGCGCCTTCCGCCGCAAGCTGCGGCGCTCGGCAGAGCGGGGCCGCTAGTCCTCCGCCGCGCCGGAGGCATCCGGCGCTCGCGACAGTGTGTTCGTCTTTTCCACCTCCGCGAGCTTGCGGCCGGCGCGCCGATAGGTGTGCCACGAGAGCATGATTGCGCCACCCAGCCCCAACGCCGTGACGCCATAGGCAGGCAGCACGAAGGCCGCGTACTTCCCGGCGAAAAGGTATTCAGCCGGCATTCGGGCCACCCATTGCGAGCGTCCGGGCGCGGCGCTGCAAAATTTCCGTTCGCATGCGCACCATCAGCAGGGTGAAGAACAGCAGCGTGTATCCCGCGGCCATGATGAAGAGTGGCCAAAGATATACCGCCGCGATCAGCGGCCCGCCCCGCCGCAGGATGCTCTCGCCCTGGTGGAGTGTTGTCCACCATTGCACCGAGAATTGGATGATCGGCAGATTCACCACGCCGACAAGCGCAAGGATGGCGGCGGCTCTGGCAGCGCGGGTCTCGTTCTCGATCGCATTCCACAAGGCGATGTAACCGAGATAGAGAAAGAAGAGCAGCAGGAACGACGTGAGTCGCCCGTCCCATTCCCAATAGGTGCCCCACATCGGCCGCCCCCATAACGAGCCGGTGATGAGCGCAAGCGCCGTGAACAACGCGCCGAGCGGCGCGGCCTGCTTGGCCGCAACATCGGCAAGCGGATGCCGATTGATGAGGCCGATCAGCGAAGCCAGCGCCAGGAAGCCGTAGGCCATCATCGCCACCCAGGCCGCGGGCACATGGATAAACATGATGCGGACCGTATCGCCCTGCTGGTAATCCGGAGGCGCGGCAACGGAGAGATAGAGGCCGGCCGCGAATGCAACAGCGGTCGCGCCAGCCAGCCACGGCAAGAGCGGTGCGCTGACCTCCATGAAGCGTTTGGGATTGGCGTAGGCGAACATTGGTCCCGGTCTAGTTTGTGTGCAGGACGTGAACAAGCATTGCCCTATTCCGACAGGTTGAGACGCAATGCTGCGGCAGCAACGAACGGCGACAGCGGCAGGGTCACACCGGCGAAAGCCGCCAGAAACCAGATCCCGCCGTTTTGCAGTCCATCGATGCTGGCGAGCACCGTGCCGGCACCAAAGATCACGACGGGTGTGAGCAAGGGCAGCACGATCAACGGCAGCAGTAGCCCGCCGCGCCGGACGGTAACGGTGAGCGCCGTGGCGACGGCTCCAATCGCGCTGATAGCGGGGGTACCAGTCAGAAGCGAAACGAGCAACGCGGGATATGCGGCTGCCGGCAGATGCAGCAGCACCGCCAGCAGTGGCGAAAGGATCGTCAGCGGCAAGCCGGTGGTCAGCCAGTGCGCCATGATTTTGGCACCGGCAATACCTTCCAGCGAGAGTGGGCTGAGGGCAAACAGATCGAGACTTCCGTCCTCGTAATCCGCCTGGAACAGCCGGTCGAGTGTCAGAAGATTCGCAAGCACCGCTGCAATCCACAGCACGCCGGCCGCGATGCTGGCCAGCAATCTTGCTTCGCTGCCGATCCCAAGGGGGAGCAGGGTAACAACGGCGGCAAAGAATCCGAGCGCCAGCATGGCGCTGCCGCCCGCGCGCGCGGCAAGGCGGATATCGCGGGCCAGCAAGGCTGCAAATGCGCTCATGCGAGCTGCAATCGCGCGGCTTCGAGATCGATCGGATCGTGTGTCGCGACCAACGCAAGACCGCCAGTGGCGAGATGTTCACGCATCATTGTCAGTAGAAGTGATTTGCCATCCGCATCGAGCGCGGCAAGCGGCTCATCCAGCAGCCACAAGGGCCGGCCGCAGAGCTTCAGCCGCGCCAGCGCCAGCCGCTTTTTCTGGCCCGCCGACAAATACTGACAAGGCAGATCGGCAGCACACGACAGGCCCACGCGTTCAAGCGCCGCCGTGACGCTTTGTGCCCTTGTGCCTTGTAGGCGCGCGAAGAACCGCAGCAACTCTGCCGCGGTCAGCTGCGGCTTGACGGCGTCATGATGACCGAGCCAGCCGATCAGCTTGCCGCGCTCTTCGCGCTCTTCGATGACAATGTCGCCGCCTGAAACCCAAAGCGTACCGCTTGCCGCGGGCAGCAATCCGGCAACCAGGCGCAGCAACGAGGTCTTGCCGGACCCGTTCGGCCCTTCCACCACCAACGCTTCTCCGCGTGCCAGGCGAAAACCGACATCGCGAAAAACCGTGCGCCCGCCGCGCACACAGGCGAGACCTTTCCCTTCCACACAATCCAGCGGCGTCACGCCTCAGTACATATGCTGGCCGCCATTGATGGAAAGCGTCGAGCCGGTGATGAAGCCGCCCTCGTCCGCCACCAGGAACAGCACGCCGCGCGCGATCTCATCCGCCTTGCCGAGGCGCCCCACCGGAATGCGCGCCACGATTTTTTCCAGCACGTTGGCAGGCACCGCCGAGACCATGTCGGTGTCGATGTAACCCGGCGCGATGGCATTCACTGTGACGCCCCTGGAGGCACCTTCCTGCGCCAGCGCCTTGGTGAAGCCGTGGATGCCGGATTTGGCGGCTGCGTAATTCACTTGCCCGTATTGCCCCGCCTGGCCGTTGATCGAGCCGATATTCACCACCCGGCCGAAGCCGCGCTCGAGCATGCCGTCCCATACCACCTTCGCCATGTTGAAGCAGCCGCCGAGGTTAGTATCGATCACCTCGTCCCAGCCCTTGCGCGCCATTTTCTTCATGGTGCCGTCGCGGGTGATGCCGGCGTTGTTGACCAGGATGTCAACCGGCCCGAGGTCCTCCACCACCTTCGCGACACCCTGCTGACACTGCTCGTGATCCGCGACATCCCATTTGTAGACGGCGATCCCGGTTCGCTCTGCGAAGGCGTTGGCGCGCTCGTCGTTGCCGGCATAATTCGCGGCAACCTTGTAGCCGGCGTTCTTCAGCCTGACGGATATCGCCTCACCGATCCCTCGCGTTCCCCCTGTGACGACTGCAACTCGCGCCATATCTCTCTCCCTGTTCCGGTTTCGCGGACCCTAGCCAAAATGCGGCGGCGGCGCGAGGTGCCGATTGATGTTCGTGATTCTTATGCCTTGCTCGCGGTGGAAGGCGTAGCGAGCTCCAGGAGGCTGCGCCCGATCGCTCGGGCGCACGCCGGCCGGTTCTAACGCGATATTTTCCTGGTCATCGATACGGCGCTGGCCAACCCGTTTCCGGCAGTGCTGCGGCCCGGACTGCCTTTGGTGTAGGTGAAAGTAAAGTTGCCGACAAACACCGTGGTGCCGTCCGTGCCTGTCAGCTGTGCCGTGCCTGTTTTCAGGTCGAACGCCCAGCTCCAGGAATAGGGAGGCGACCCGAGATCGCTCGACGCGATCAGCGCGCCCGCTCCAGACAGGACTTTGTCGGACAGCTTCGCCTTGTAGCCGATCATGTTGCCTTCGTCGCAATCGGTCGCGGTCGAATGGCCGGAAACGATTCCCTTGCTCACGTCAAGTGTCAGATAATCGCACGCTTCCGTGATCTGAATGTTGTAGGTGGTCGCGTTGGCAATGCCGCTCGACGCGGCGAGCGCTGCCGCAGCCAGGAAAAGTGTTTTCTTCCGCATGGTCGTCCCCTTTTTTGGCCCGGGAAATCCGGGCGCTGCCTCATCGTACGCGGCTTTACGAACACGCAGCAATACGGTGCGCGCCCGAGCGCACCTCAACGAAAGAGCAGCCAACCCGAACTGAAATATTTCGCTCCTGCGAAAGCGCCGGTACAATCGGCGCAATGAACATTCTGCTCCTGCCCGAAAAAGAACGCCGCGGCCAGCTTGAGGCCGCCGAAGCGAAGGCATCCGCCATGTTCGATGCGATCGCGGAGGCAGGACTGATCGCGCCCGGCAAGACGGAGGCCCAACTCGACGCCGAAATCTACGAACTGGCGAAGCGCGATTTCGGGGTGGAAAAGCACTGGCACCGCCGCGTGGTGCGCACCGGGCCGAACACACTCTGCACCTTCTATGACCACCCGCCCGTGAGCACGATCGCGCCCGACGATATCGTCTACCTTGATCTTGGGCCGGTGTTCGAAGAATGGGAAGCCGATGTCGGCCGCTCCTACGCGCTGGGCAGCGATCCGGACAAGCAGCGTCTGGTTACCGACCTATCGCGCGCGTTCGACATCGTGAAGGGGCATTATGAACGTACGCCCGACGTCACCGGCGCGGAACTTTTTCGTTTCGCGCAGGAAACGGCGCAGGAATCGGGCTGGGAGTTCGGCGGCGTCATCGCGGGGCATATCGTGGGAGAGTTTCCGCATGCCCAGCGCGTGCCCGGCGACAAGGATCAGCACCGCATCGCGCCTGCCAACCGCAAGCGTATGCGCGATCCTGACAGAAACGGCAACGTCCGCCACTGGATTCTGGAAATCCATCTCGTGGACCGTGCGCGGCAGTTTGGCGGTTTCTACGAACGTCTGCTGTAGCCGGCTGGACGCGCCCGGGATGGTCCATTGTCCCGCATCCCCAAAAGCGCAATGCTGTCCGCAACGTCGCGGGGAGCCATACCCATGAGTACGATTTTCGCAGCGGTAGAGAATCGGGGCAGAGCGCGTACCGCACGCGTGGCAACAATCTCGTTCGCCGTGCTGGTGGCATCGTCTGCCTTATGCGGGCCCGCCCACGCGGCAAAGCTCGACGTGCTCCACGAATTTACCGGCACGGATGGCTCCGATCCGCTCGGCGGCGTCGTGATCGATCCGAATACCGGCATCGTCTACGGCACCACGCCTTACGGCGGCCTCGGCTTCGGAACGGTGTATGCGCTGACGCCACCCAAGCCGGGCAAGCACAAATGGAAGTTCGAGACCATCTACGCGTTTCAGGGCGGCATCGATGGCGCCACGCCGGAAACGGGCCTGGTCATTTCCTCCGGTGGGGATTTCCTGTGGGGCACCACGCGAACCGGCAGTTCGCACTGTGGCTGCGGCACGATCTTTCGCATGGTGAAGCCATTCTCGGGGCATAACTGGGTGCAAGAGACGGTGCATGAATTTTCCGGCGAAACCTTCGACGGAATTGCGCCGAACTCTCTCGTTATCAATGAGCCAAGCGGGTATCTCTACGGCACCACCGGAACCAGCACATCCGGCACGATCTATCGCATGTTGCTTGGCGATAGCTCCGTGACAGTCATCTACAATCCTGCGGTGCCGATCGGTGAATATGTCGGCTACCATCCGCAAGGCGTGGCGCTGGACAGCGACGGCACCATCTACGGCACGGCCTTCGACGGCGAATTCGCCGGCACGATCTTCCGCATCAAGCCCGATGGAACGGGAAAGATCCTGCACTCCTTCAGCGGGCCTGATGGGTTGTATCCGCTTGGGCCGCCGGTGCTCGCGCCAAGCGGCGCGCTGTACGGAACGACATGGGAAGGCGGCAAACCGGAGGATTGCCCGCAAAGTCCAGGCTGCGGCACGGTATGGAAGAAGCTGCCAAACTCGAAAGCAAAGGTGCTGCACAGCTTTTCGTTCTTCACGCACCCGCATGACGGACAGACGCCGCTTTCGCCATTGGTGCTGGATTCCGTGACCGGCACACTCTACGGCACGACGTACAATGGCGGCACCGGCACGGTTTGTGGCGGCGTCGGCGGCAGTTGCGGCACGATCTTCAGCGTTGATACGCAGGGCAAATACAACGTGCTATGGCAGATGCCGAAAGGCGGCCCGGCAGCCCCTGTGGGTCAGTTGGCCTTCCATGACGGCGCGCTTTATGGCGCGAGTTACGACGGCGGCAAATCCTGCTCGGATCAGCACTATCTGGGCTGCGGCACGGTGTGGAAGCTGACGCCCTGACGGCCCTTCACGTTGGCGTTGTTACAACGGAATTGCGGCTGACGGTTTCTTCTTCCGCCCCGGCCGTTCCCACATCACGCCAGGATAATCTTTGAGCGGCGCCAGCGTCTCGCCGCGATAGGCCCATTCCGGCGCCTCGTCGATGTGCAGGTGATAGCGCGGCTCGCGCCCGGTTCGCGTGTCGAACAGCGCGCGCGGGATGTTTACCCATTTCGGCGCACGGTCGCGCTCGTAGAAAAGTGGCGTGCCGCAGGTGTTGCAGAAGCTGCGGCTGCCGCACGCATGCTTGTCTTCATAGCGCCGGATGCTTTTGGCGCCTTTGACGATCCGAAAGCGGCTCTTCCAGCTGCCGACATAAGTCGCGTAAGCCGCGCCGTGGGCCCGACGGCTGGCCTCGGAATGGTCGTGCCAGGCCCAGAAAGCGGGATAGTCGAGCTCCAGTTGCACCGCGCTACAGGCACAACGCGCCCTCGCGGCAGATGCCGCGCCATTGTCTTCGACAGCCTTCGTCCTGCGCATGCCATATCTCCACGAATGACGGTGCAATGAGTATACGCTAAGGAGCCAGGGGGGTCGTAAGGGGAGCTGCAGCTGGACACGCATCGATTGATCGTCGCGCGCGGGTTTCGCATCGGAGGCTGGGTTGTGGGCGTCCCCGCACTGGTCATTCTGATCGCGCTCATCGCGACCCTATCGCATCCCTCGACGCCGCCCGATCATTCCACCTATCTCGATGTGCAAAAATACGGCATCGCCGGATTGCTCGCGAACAGTGCGCACGCTGCGGGCAGGGCATTCGACTGGCTTGGGGGCATCGCCGAATGGCTGGGAAAAGCGCTGGCGATTGCCTTCGCGGCCATTTTGTTGTGGGCGGCTGTTCTCTATTTCGCCGGTCGCGGCATGGCGAGGCGGTCAGGCGCCGCGCGTGTCGTAGGATTGCTCATGTCGCTTTCATGGCTGCTTCTGTCGCTGGCCCTGCTGCCCCTTCTTCCGCGCGGCATGATTGCGCTGCCGATTCTGGGCACTGCCCTTTCGGCGTACGTGATCTGGGTGCTTGGGTGGCGATACGCCTGAGAGCTTTCGCGAAGAAACGTCTGTGGACCGGCGAATGCTGCGATGGTATTTTATTCGCACTTGGGGCGAGGGGGATTCTCATGAAAATGCCCGCCGTGGCGGCGGTCGCGGTGCTCGGCGTCGCTCTGTCCGGCTGCGCGACGGTTTTGATGGGCACAACACAGACCGTGAGCGTCAGTTCGCCGCCGGTTCGCGGCGCACGCTGCGTCGTCTTCGGCGAGGACATGTATCGCGACCTCGTGACCCCGGGATCCGTTCGAGTTCCACGAAGCCGGGAAGATCTCACCGTGATCTGTACGAAACGGGGCTTCAAGGAAGCAAAGGCGGTCGTCGCGTCCCACTTCAATTTCGTCACCGCCGGAAATGCAGTCGCGGGGGGCCTGACAGGCATTATCGTGGACGCAAGCACCGGCGCCAACGACAGCTATCCTGGCGAGATCGAAGTGCCGATGGGACGGGCGCCGCGGCCGACCATGTTCCACGATGCAACGATCGCTCCCACAAGCTGATCGGCGGTCATTGGCTTGACGTCAATGTGAAAGGCAAACGGCGGAAAGGCTCGAAAGTGTCTGATAAGGAGTGGACTGCCCGCCATAGACGAGGTGACTCATGAATCGGCCAGTGCATTTCGAAATTCACGCCAGCGATCCCGAAAAGCTGGTGGAATTCTATTCGCAGGTATTCGGTTGGACGCTTAACCCCTACATGCCGGGTGAGTATTGGCTGATCGATACCGGCGGCAATGACGGGCCCGGCATCAATGGCGGCTTGGCGAAGCGTCGCGGCCCCGCGCCGGCGGCCGATGCGCCGGTCAGCGCGTTTGTCTGTTCGCTGGGAGTCACCTCTCTTGACGAAACCCTGGCGAAGGCCCTTGGTACCGGTGCCACTGTTGCGCTGCCGAAAATGGCCATCCCCAATGTCGGTTGGCAGGCCTACATCAAGGATCCCGACGGCAATATCCTTGGCCTGCATCAGCCCGATCCCGCCGCCAAATAGCGCCAACAGCCCGGTTCGCGTGTCTCGACACCTGGTGTGCGCTGCAAAAAGATGGTGGACAGCGGCCAGGCGAAGGTGTGTGCTTGGACCTCAAGTCAGGCGGAACGCAGGCGCAAAGTGGCGGACGAGCAGACAAATCCCAACGGCCCGGTGGTCATCAAGAAGTACGCCAACCGGCGTCTCTACAACACGAAAACCTCTACCTATGTGACGCTGGACGATCTCTGCGACATGGTGAAGGAAGGCACCGAGTTCGAGGTGCGCGATGCCCGCAGCGGCGAGGACATCACCCGCTCCGTTCTCACGCAGATCATCTTCGAGGAAGAAGGCAAGGGGCAGAACCTGCTGCCCATCCGCTTCCTGCGCCAGCTCATCCGCATGTATGGCAACAGCCTGCAGGCCTTCGTGCCGGGCTACCTCGATCTTTCGATGGAAAGCTTCGCCAAGAACCAGGACCAGGTGCGCGAACGCATGGCAGAAGCGTTCGGCGGCAGCACCCAGGTGTTTCAGGACATGGCGCGGCAGAATCTTGCCATGTTCGAACGCGCGATGAAGATGTTTACGCCGTTCGTGCCGCCGCGTGGCGCGGAACCGCAAGCGCCGCGAAATACAAATGGTGGCGGGGAACAGCCAAAGAAGCCCGCGCCCGACGAACTCAGCGATCTGAAAAGCGAGATGGAGGCCATGCGCCGCCAGCTTGCCGAGCTGGCGCAGCGGAAATAACAGCTAGCGGGCTTTCATCCAGTCCGGCTCGAGCTGCGGCTCGCCGACATGAAAACCCTGGAAGTAGTCCACGCCGAAAGTTTCGAGCAGATCCGCATCTTCGTCCGATCCCACCCATTCGGCGACCGTTTCCAGATTGAAATTCTTGGCGAGGTCGATCAGCGTGCGCACGAAGATCTGGTTGTCCGGCGAGGCGGACAGCGCGCGGATGTATGTGCCGTCGATCTTCACCATGTCAACGCGCAGCATCTGCAGATTGCGGAACGACGTGTAGCCCGCGCCGAAATCGTCAATAGCGACGCGGCAGCCGAGCTCGCGCAACGTGCTGATGAACTTCGCGCTCTCCTCGAAATCGTGCAGCGCCGCGGTTTCGGTGAGCTCCACGATCATGCGGTGCGCCACTTTCTTGTTAGCGCGCACATAATTGACGAACGACTGCAGCCAGGAAGGATCGCCCGCGGTCGTGCCCGAGACGTTGACCGCAAGGTTCGCGTCGGGATGGGCTTGCAGTTTCTCGATCGTCATTTCGAGAGCGTGGCGGTCCACCAGCCGCACGAGGCCAAGCTGCTCCGCGGCCGGAATAAAGTGCCCCGCACTCACCACCGAACCGTCGGCCCGGATCATGCGCAACAGGCATTCGTGATGGACGGGCTCGCGCGATTTGGCGCTGATGATCGGCTGATAGGCGAAGACCAGCCGCTTCTCATGCAGCGCCGCAACGACTTCATCGGCGATCGCCATCAGCCGCAGACGCGCCGTCTCCCGTTGCGCCGATTTCGCATACAGGGAAAAGCCGTCCCGGCCCTTGGCGCGCGCATGATCCAGCGCCTCCTCGGCCCGCAGCATCGCTTCCTGGCTGGATGAAGCATTCCCGGGCAGGCACACGGCACCGACGCTGATGGTCGCGGATACCGTTCCGCCGCGGGTCGCAATCACCTCGCCGCGCACGGACGCGCGCAGGCGCTCCGCCACGGCGACGACTTCACGTTCGCTGCAATTGCCGACGAGCACGCCGAATTTGTTGCCGGCCGTGCGGCCGATCACGTCGGTGCCGCGCAGCGAACCGGCGAGCCGCTCGCCCACCGCGACGATGGCTTCATCCGCTGCGCCAAAACCATAGGCATCGTTCAGCGCGGCAAGTCGGTCGATGGACGCCACAAGGAAGGCACAGCCGCAATTCTCGCGGCGCGCGTCTTCGATCGCTTCGGACAATTCGGCACGGAGACTAGTGCGGTTGAGATGACCAGTCAGCTCATCGCGGGTTGCCAGATAATGCAGCCGCTGTGCATCGCGCACACGCTCGGTGGCTATGCGCATCAGTCCCACCAGGCGCTCCGCCGATCCATCCGGGCCCGGCACTCTCAAGCCGCGGATTTCGAGCCATTCCGAGCCGAGCGCAGAAGGCGCTTCGAACTCAAACGCAAAAGACGAATCTTGTTGCGACGGTCCTTCGACGATCTCGCGCAGCTTTTCGCGGCCGGGTTCGCTCATCCATGCCCGGAAGACGTCACCCGAAGACAGACAGTCCGGATTGTGGTGAAGCGCGAGCACGTTGCGCGCGCCTTCCCATGCAATGCGATCGTCCGGCAAGCTCCAGTCGAAGGCGATTTCGCGCGCGCCGCCAAGCGCCAGCTGCAGCCGTTCGATGCGGTGAATCGCGGCCAGCGTCTGCAGGCTTTCACCTGGTTCTTTCGTAAGCGTCTGGTTCAGCACGTTCACCCACCCTGGCCGGCTACTTTTCCGGGGGCCTTTGCATCAGGATGTACGAAGGAAATTAAAAAAGGCGAAACCTGTGCCGGATTCTGCCATGCAGTTTGCTGAGTCGCTCACTCGCGACAGTGGCAGGTATGGTAAAGAATGCGTTAGCGCAGATAGTCGAAATTCGGATGATCGATCAGGGCCGCGCCGATCACACGGCCATACCCGCCCTGCTGCAAAAGAACCGCAAGGCCCTGGTGCGAGGCGCCGGCTTCGGCACGCGGAACGCTGAGCGACAGCGGCTGGCCTTTCCATTCGCCCACCGCGCGAATCTCGCGCACGACGTTGCGGTAGGTGACGGTGCGGCCGCCATTTTCACCGCCGGCGATGTTCACCGTCGTTTGTGGCGTGAGCCTGAACAGCCAGATCGTCGCCTCATGCTGTCCGGGTGCCGCGGCCGCGCCGACCGAAATGTGAACCTGCTGAGGATTGCCTTCGACACCCACGGGAACGCTTGACATGTCGTTTGATCGCGCTGCGATCGCCGCAGCGACCGCCGGCTCACGGCTGCCGACAACATCGGTCTTGCCGTCCACGATCATTTGCGGCGTGTAGACGCCGCCGCGTCCCAATTGCCCGGCGTAGGCCTTTTGCCGCCGCGTGTTGGTTTCGCTGGCCAGCGTGTCCCGCCAGCCCAGCATGTCCCAGTAGGTGACGGGAAGGCTCATGGCGAGCACATCCCTGCGGCCCGCCAGTTGTGCCAGCAACGCATCCGCCGGAGGACAGGAACTGCAGCCCTGGCTGGTGTAAAGTTCAACCACAATGGGACGCTTCACCCTCCCCTCGCCTTGCGGCTGTGCCGCCGCGGAGACGGCGACAATGAGCGAAACGGCAGCGCTAAAGGCGCCGGTAAAAGGCCAGCGGGATGGCATGGAGGGACCATACTGCGAGCATGCGCGCGGCTCCAGTCACTTCGGCTTGAAGCGCGTGAACCTCATTTGACGAACCAGTGTAAAAGCCTTGTGCGTCAAGGGCTTGAGCGCCGCGGGCGTTTGGGCGCCGCCATGCCGCCGTGAAGCTCGGCAGTAGTTTGGAGGGCAGCATGCCGCCATTTTGGAGCAGATGCCAATAGCAGCATCGGGTGTATGCTCTTACCTGGATTGAGGGCGTTGCGCGATGACAAGCAGAATTGCGGCCTTGCTGATCGGCGTTTCGCTGGTGGCGCTGGCGCAGGCGGCGCTGGCGGATGTGGAGATATCGAACAAGGCGACGGCGAACATGAGCTGCGATGCCGGGGTGTGCACGGCCACCGCGAAGCAGGCGGTGCTAAATGTCGCCGAGTTGCAAACCATGCTCGGCAGCGGCGACGTGGCGGTGAAGACGGGCACGGTGGCAAACGACATCAGCATCGATCAGCCGCTGACATGGGCCAGCACCAGCAGGCTGACCCTGGACGCGCAAGCTTCGGTGACGGTCAACAAGCCGGTGACGGTAATAGGGCAAGGCGGGCTTACCATCGCCACCAATGACAACGGCGATCCAAAAAGCAAGTCCGGCGAATTCGTCATCGTGCCGGAGCGCGGCAGCGTGCAGTTGTGGGACAAGAAGAGCAGCCTCGTCATCGACGGGCAGAAGTACAAGCTGGTTTATAACATCAAAACGCTCGCCGCCGCCATCGCCGCCAACCCGAGCGGCTTCTACGCGCTGGCGAAACCTTACGATGCGTCGAAAGATGGGACATACACGACCGCGCCGATAGTAGATACCTTCAACGGCAGGGTTGACGGCCTCGGAAACACCATTTCAAATCTTACCTTGCACGTTTCACAGGGAGGAGCTGTAGGGCTATTCTCTGTTATCCGGACCGGCGGTGCAGTTCGCCATCTGGGAATCAGGAATGGGATCGTATCAACGCAAAACTCCGTGGGCGTTGGCATTCTTGCGGGCAACAACGAAAGCTTCGTCACACGCTGTTGGGCGAATGGTGCCATCACTAATTTTTTCGCCACAAACATCGGCGGCTTAATGGGCGCCAACACTGGCAGTCTTAGCCACTCCTTCTCGAACGTCAAACTTCACAACACCACGCTGGCAGGCCGACGGATGGGTGGCTTAGTAGGCTTCAACACAGGAACGGTTAGCGCGTCCTATGCGCTAGGGGTCGTGTCATTCAAGAACGGCAGCGAAAATGCGGTGGGCGGCTTAGTTGGCTTGAACGAGGGCGCCGTGAGCAATGTGTTCGCGCGAACTCGCGTGGCGGACGGCAACAAAAGCAGCGGCGGATATTTTGGTGGATTGGTGGGCGCAAACAGCGCGGGTGCGCAGATTGAGACTGCATATGCCGCAGGAGACATCCATCAAAACAAGGGCGCGGACGATTTGATTGGCGGTTTGGTTGGGCACGATGGATCGAACCCAGGTAATATTTCCAACACCTACTGGGATTTGGATAAGGGTATTAGCGATCCGAGCCAAGGGGCGGGGAATATTGCGAACGATCCCGGCATCACGGGCCTAACTGACGTGCAGTTGAAATCCGGTCTGCCTGCAGGCTTCGATGCAAACATCTGGGCCAGCGACCCGAAGATCAACAACGGCTATCCATATCTGCGTTCCAATCCGCCGCGATAGAGCAAAGCAAGCCGCTCTCGCGTTCGCCATGTCGCGGAGTAAAAATCCGTTCGCGTCAGCTGAAAAATTTATTTCATTACCATTCGTCTACCACCGCGTTTTCGGCCTTATATTAGTGCGTATGGCGAGTTTCGATTTGGCCGAGCTTCATTCTCGCGTTTGTCTTGGCCGGGCCCGTCCCGGCCACCCATACACGCCTGCTCCAAAAGTGTTCACGGATCGCCGGCACAAGGCCGGCCAAGACACGGGAGGAGGCATGCGAGAAATGCAAAAATGCGCAGAGTTGGTACTTCAAATGCTCCCGCACTGCACAAACCACAACATTTGGTGTGGCGGTAGATGGCAAGGAGAGACCGTAATAGCGTTCAGGCGAGTGCCTGAAATTTATCGGACGGATCGTGAGCGGCCAAAAGGCTCCGCAGCATGAAGGGCAGGATGCCGCCGTTCTGGAAATAGGCGATTTCATCGGCGGTGACGATCAGCAGCCACAGCGGCAACGGGCAGCTTCGGCCGTCCGGATAATGGATGGTGGCAGTCAGCTGCATGCGCGGCGTGATCTTGCCGGACAACGGAATGTCGATCGCTTCGCGGCCGGTGAGACCGTAATCATGACGGGTGCGGCCGGCCTCGAACACCAGCGGCGCGATGCCCATGCCGATCAGATTCGAGCGGTGGATGCGCTCGAAGCTTTCCGTAATCACGGCGCGCACGCCCTGGAGCTTCGGACCCTTGGCGGCCCAGTCCCGCGACGAGCCAGTCCCATATTCCTTCCCCGCGATCACCACCGTGGGCACGCCGGCGGCCTGATAGCGCATGGCGGCATCGTAGATCGGCATTTCCTCGCCGGAGGGCGCGGCCGCCGAATAGTAGACGGTGTTGCCGCCTTCGCGACCGCCCATCATCTCGTTCCTGATCCGGATGTTGGCGAAGGTGCCGCGCACCATCACCTCGTTGTTGCCGCGCCGGGCGCCGTAGGAGTTGAAATCGGCGTATTCCACGCCGTGCTCGATCAGGTATTTGCCGGCCGGGCTGTCCTTCTTGATCGAACCCGCGGGCGAGATGTGATCGGTGGTGATGGAATCGCCGAACAGCGCCAGGATGCGCGCGCCTTTCACATCGCCGGTGCCCGGCGCCTCCGAGGTCATGCCTTCGAAATAGGGCGGATTGCGCACATAGGTGGAGTTGGGATCGTAGGCGTAGGTTTTGCCGCCGCGCACCTTCACCTTTTTCCAGTTCGCATCGCCTTCGAACACATCGCCATACCGGGCGCGGAAGCTGGATGCGGTGATGGCCTTGCGCACCGTGTCCGCAATCTCCTGCGGGCTGGGCCAGATATCTTTCAGGTAAACCGGATTGCCCTTGCGATCCGTGCCGAGCGGCTCGCGCGTGAGATCGATCGTCATGGAGCCGGCCAGCGCATAGGCCACCACCAGCATGGGCGAGGCCAGATAGTTGGCGCGCACTTGCGGATGCACGCGGCCCTCGAAATTGCGGTTGCCGGAAAGCACCGCAGCCGCGACGAGATCGCCGTCGTTGACGGCGTTCGCCACAGGATCGGGCAACGGACCAGAGTTGCCGATGCAGGTCGTGCAGCCGTAACCGACCAACTGGAAACCCAGCTTGTCGAGGTATTTGTCGAGGCCGGACTTCGCATAGTAGTCCGTGACCACCTGACTTCCCGGCGCCAGCGAGGTTTTCACCCACGGCTTCACATTCAGGCCCCGCTCAACCGCCTTTTTCGCCACCAGGCCCGCGCCGATCATCACGCTGGGATTGGAAGTGTTGGTGCAGGAGGTGATGGCGGCGATCACGACATCGCCATGGCTCAAACTGTAATCGGCGCCCTTAACGGGTGCCGGCGCGCGGGGGTTCTCGTCCTTGCCGAATGTATCCTTGAGCGCAACCGCGAACTCGGTGGCTGCATTTGAAAGCGCAACCCGATCCTGCGGCCGCTTTGGGCCGGCAAGGCTCGGCTCGACGCTGCCGAGATCCAGATCGAGCGTATCGCTGAACACCGGCTCGGCAGACTTTGTTGTCCGGAACAGTCCCTGCGCCTTCGCGTATTTCTCCACCAGCTCGACACGTGCCGGCTTGCGGCCGGTGATTTTCAGATAGCGCAAGGTGTCCGCATCGATGGGAAAGAAGCCGCAGGTCGCGCCGTATTCTGGCGACATGTTCGCTATGGTGGCGCGATCCTCGACCGTCATGTCGTCGAGACCGGGACCAAAATATTCCACGAATTTGCCGACCACACCCTTCTTGCGCAGCATCTGCGTAACGGTGAGCACAAGATCGGTGGCGGTGACGCCTTCGCACAATTTGCCCGTGACGCGAAAACCGATCACCTCCGGAATCAGCATCGAGATCGGCTGACCGAGCATGGCGGCTTCCGCCTCGATTCCGCCCACGCCCCAACCAAGCACGGACAATCCGTTGACCATGGTGGTGTGGCTGTCGGTGCCGACCAGCGTATCCGGAAAGGCGTATTCGACTGCCTTGCCATTCTCCTTCGCTTTGCGCGTCCAGACCGTCTGCGCCAGATATTCCAGATTCACCTGATGGCAGATGCCGGTGCCCGGCGGCACCACGCGGAAATTCGCAAACGCTTGTTGGCCCCAGCGCAGGAACGCGTAGCGTTCCATGTTGCGCTGGTATTCCTTTTCGACATTGCGTTTGAAGGAGCTCCGCTGCCCGAAATTGTCCACCATCACCGAATGGTCGATGACGAGATCCACCTCGGCAAGCGGATTGATCTTTTCCGGATCGCCACCGAGCTCCTTCATGGCCCCGCGCATCGCAGCCAGATCGACGACCGCCGGCACGCCGGTCAGATCCTGCATCAACACGCGCGCCGGGCGGAAGGCGATTTCGCGTTCGGACGTTCGCGCCTTCACCCACTCAGAAAACGCGCGAATGTCGCTTGCCTTGACGATCTGGCCGTCTTCGTGACGAAGCAGGTTTTCCAGCAAGACCTTCAATGAATAAGGCAGCCGCGAAATGCCTTCGAGGCCGTTCCGTTCGGCGGCGGTGAGACTGAAATAGACATAGCTCTTTGCGCCCACCCTCAGGGTGCGGCGGGCCTTGAAACTGTTGAGGCAGCGCGTCACGCAAGGAGCCTTTCGTGAACGAAAGTTCGATAGAAGCGCGGTGATTTAGGGAATTTCGCCCCCCCTGTCAGCCCCCTTTGCCCTTCCTGCTTCGCCACCACACCCGCGAACCTTAAAAATGCCAAATTCCTCGTTCATGAAAGAGTCTCGCGGGGGATTGGCTTACGCTTGCGCAACCGGCAAAGCGGGCAAATGTGTTCGACTTAAACCGAACGTTTTGGAAGCAAACAGCGTGGCTCCCGCGAGGGCTCGCGGCCGCTTTGATGCTTGGCGTCCTGATACCGTCCGGCGCGCAGGCCGGGCTCCTCGATCGCCTCCTCGGTGAGCGCCTCGCTTCGGTCGAGGAAGGCAGCTATGTCGCCGGCGACAACGTCCGCTTCGACATCAGGCACGACGGCGGAACGTTTCTGTTGCACTTTCCTGGCGACGCGGAGGTGTTTGTCCTTTCGCCCGACCGCACCTCATTCGGCGCGAAGGTGCTAAGATATGATTCCGGCGAAACCGCCATCCGGGTCTCGGGATGGGGTGCCTTGACCTTGTACACCGATGCGCAGCCGAACGGCCTGCCCGCGGCCCGGACAGGAGATGCGCCCCCGCTCGCCCCCTCACCCGTTTCGCTCCAGGACGTGCAGTTCATCGCCGCACAGGAAGCTGCGCGACTGCGTCATCGTCACCTGCGCGTGGCCTTCACCGTCGATTGGAGCGTACTAGAGACCAGTGCTGATTTGCGGGCGACGGCGTCGGAGGCGATGGGAAACGCGGCCCTGGCGATCGACAAATTCGTGCAGGACCGCGATGCACGCAAGATACTCGCCAAGCGCATCGACAAAGTCACCCTGGCGACCGGGCTTCAGCCCTCGTTGCGTATCGAGCAGAAGACCCTGATTGTCACCTTCAATCCGGAACACGGATACGCCGGCTGCGGTTCGTCGCGCTGGGTGCTGCGGACTCTTTCCTCCCTTCTGGGGACGAGAAAGAAGCCTGGATAACGAACGCCCTCCTCGAAAGTGTTTAATGAATGCTTCCGCGCGCCGCGAAGGGAATGGTGAAAATGGTTTCGCCATCCTCGTTGGTGATCTCGTATTCGCATTCCTCGGGCGCATCGCCGGAGACGATGACCATGGCAAGTAGCGCGCCCCAAAGTTGAATGGCCTGCGTTCGCGCCTGTGACTCGTCGGAAAGCCACATACCCCGCCGGTCAACCGTCAACTCGCCGCCTTTTCGGAAGTGAAAATAGTAGCGTCTCATCACTTCTCCTCGCTCCTATATAATCCGATGGCGGACTGTGGTTCCCTCACGGACGCGTTTAAGTCTGATCTCTTTGATGGAACCGGATCGGAAATGGGTGACAGGTGACGGATAACCCTCGAGTGAACGTGGAGCGGTGCGATGTTCTGATCGCGGGCGGCGGCATGGTCGGATTGACCCTGGCGCTGGCTATGGCACAAGAGGGGATACTGGTCGCCGTGGCCGATCCCGTTCGCCGTCAGCCGTTTTGAACGAAGCCTTCGACGGCCGGGTAAGCGCGCTGTCCTATGCCGCAGTGCGCATGCTGAAGAAGCTCGACATCTGGCCCTTTCTGGAGGCCGAAGCGCAGCCGATTTTCGACATTCTGGTGACGGATGCGGCGCTCAACCGAACACCGAGTCCGTTTTCCCTGCATTTCGACCATCGCGAGATCGGCGAGCCGATGGGTGCCATTGCGGAAAATCGGCATATCCGCCGCGCCCTGTTCGCGGCCATCGAACATGCGAGCAGCATCCGCCTGATAGCGCCAGCCGGTGTCGATGCCGTCCAGGTATCGAACGCGTATGTGGAAGCCCAGCTGTCGAACGGACAAAGGCTGCGCGCAAGTCTCGCGGTTGCGGCGGATGGCCGAGAATCTCCCCTGCGCGAGCAGATGGGAATTCGCACGATCTCGTGGACCTATCCGCAAACCGGCATTGTCGCTACGGTGCGGCACGAACAGCCTCACAACGGCGTAGCCTACGAGCACTTTCTTCCTTCCGGGCCCTTCGCCATTCTGCCGATGACAAGCAACCGCTCGTCACTGGTGTGGACCGAGATGGAGGATCTCGCGCCCACGCTGCTGCGTCTTCCGGCCGACAAATTTTCCGCGGAGGTGGAACGGCGTTTCGGCAATCATCTCGGGGACATCGAAGTGATCGGCGCGCGTTGGTCGTATCCGCTGCGCTTTCACCTGGCGCGTGGCTATATCGCTCCGCGCTTGGCGCTGGCCGGCGATTCGGCGCATGGCATTCACCCCATCGCCGGACAAGGCCTGAACCTCGGCCTGAAGGATGCCGCTGCGTTGGCCGAGTGCGTGCTGGAGTCCGTCCGGTTGGGGCTCGATCCAGGCGATGCAAATGGCTTGCGGCGCTACGAACGATGGCGGCGGTTCGATTCCTTCGCGCTCGCTGCGGCCACCGACGGTTTGAACCGCCTGTTCTCGAACGACATCGCACCGCTCCGCGCCGTCCGGGATCTGGGATTAGGTATCGTGGACGCAATCGGGCCGCTGCGGCGCTTCTTCATGCGCAATGCCGGCGGGGATCTGGGAACGTTGCCGCGATTGATGCGCGGCGAACCGGCCTAGACAAAACTCAGTTCAGGGTTTCCTTGCGGCGGTGGGCGAGCGCGGCGGGGAGCTCCTGATAGAAATGCCGGGCCTTGGCGACAATGCTGCGCTGGCGCGCGGCTTCGGCTTCGTCGCCGGTGGCATACTGCTCGCCTTCAAACACATAGCGGGTGACCGGTTGGCCGGTGCGTGGGTCAGGCAAAGACATCTCGCTCACCTCTTCGACCTGCTCTTCCGCCAGACGCAAGGTGTGCTTGTAGTGGGCGACAGGATCGCGCCGGTCATCCCTTTCTTCCGCGATACGTTCCACATTGCGTTCGTCGAAGCGACGTAGCGCCGACAGCACCGGTCCGCGAAAGCGGTACAGCAGAATCGCTCCGATGATGAGCGCCGTGGTGGTGATCAGGCTTTCTATCGGCATCCAACCCGCCTCCGGCACCGAGCTATGCCGGCGCCTCGACTTTTTCAACTGCAGAACCATGAACGGCATGGCCCCGACGCATGTAAGCCGCGCTTTGCATCTCGGTTAACCGGGACGCGGTGCGGCGGAAGGCCTCCGCGCCATCGCCTTCCGGATACAGCGCGGCGGGCGGCAAGGCGGCCGAGCAGATCAGTTTCACATTTTCGTCGTACAACGTATCGATCAGGATGGTTAGGCGCCGAGCCTCGTTGCGGTTTGACGGCCCCATCGCAGGGATATGGTCGACCAGCACCGTATGAAAGTGCTGCGCGATTTCCAGATAGTCCACGGCGGCCAGTGGCTGCCGGCAAAGATCGCCAAAGGAGAACCGCGCCACGCCTTTGGCGGCCTGGGGGACTCGCAACTCGCGGCCGAGAATTGTCAAAACGGCCGAAGCACCGCGCCGCTTATCAGTCAGGCGCGCCCATGCGGCATCCATCTTCGCGTCCGCGTCAGGCCCCAACGGCGTGATGTACGTATCGAGCTGTGACAACCGCTGAAGCCGGTAGTCTGTGGGGCCATTCAGTTCGATGATATCCAGTTGCCGCTCGATCAGGGTAATGAAAGACAGGAATAACTGCCGGTTCAGCCCGCCTTCATACAGCCGTTGCGGCGCCTTGTTGGAGGTTGCCACCACAACCACGCCCAGATCGAACAGCTGCTCGAACACCCGGCCGAGAATCATGGCGTCGGCCACATCCGTCACCTGAAATTCGTCGAAACAGAGGAGCGTTGCTTCCTCAGCGATTTTTTTTGCGACAGAGGAAATGGGATCGTCGGCGCCGACCTGCCGCGCCCGGTGAATGCGCGCATGTGTCTCGATCATGAAGGCATTGAAGTGCACCCGACGCTTCGGGGCTGTCGCCACGGCTTCGAAGAACAAATCCATCAGCATGGATTTGCCGCGGCCAACATCACCCCAGATATAAAGGCCCCTCGGCGGTTCGACAGCGGAGAAAAAGCACCATTGGCCGCGGTAGCGCCGCAACTGCGTCGCCAGACGCTGCAGGTGCCGAACCGCGCTTTCTTGCGCCGTATCCGGAACAAGCTCGCGATTGGCGAGCAGGGCGCGATAGCGCGTCTCGATGCTGTCGCGCAGGGTCAATCGGATCAGCGGCTCAAGCGGCGTGCTTCAGGATTTTGCGGTTGACCAGGCATTCGGCGATCTGCACCGCGTTCAGCGCCGCACCCTTGCGCAGATTGTCGGACACCACCCACATCGCAAGCCCATGCTCCACTGTCGGATCCTTGCGGATGCGCGACACATAGGTGGCATCTTCGCCGGCGCATTCGACCGGCGTTACGTAGCCGCCGTCCTCGCGCTTGTCCACGACCAGTACACCGGGCGCCTCGCGCAAGATGTTGCGTGCTTTCTCCGCGGTGATCGATTTTTCGAATTCGATATTCACCGATTCGGAATGGCCGATGAACACCGGCACGCGCACGCAGGTGGCGACCAGCTGAATATTCGGATCGAGAATCTTCTGCGTCTCCACCATCATCTTGAATTCCTCGTTGGTAAAGCCGGAATCCTTGAAGTCCTGGATGTGCGGGATGACATTGAAGGCGATCTGCTTGGGAAACAGCTGCGCCTCGATGGGATCGGCAACAAATACCGCGCGGGTCTGGCGGAACAGCTCGTCCATGGGCGCCTTGCCGGCGCCTGAAACCGACTGATAGGTGGATACTACCACGCGCTTGATCGTGGCTACGTCATGCAGAGGCTTCAGCGCCACCACCAGCTGAATGGTCGAGCAGTTCGGATTGGCAATAATGCCTTTCTTGATGCCGTGTTCGAGGACGTTTGCATTGACCTCGGGCACGACCAGCGGCACCTCGCGGTCCATCCGCCAGTAGGAGGCGTTGTCGATCACCAGCGCGCCGTCATCCGCGATCTTCGGCGCCCATTCCTTCGATACCGCCGATCCGGCCGACATCAGGCAGATGTCGGTGTCGCGGAAATCGAAATGTTCGAGCGGCTTAACCTTCAGCGTCGCGTCGCCGAAGGACACGCTGGTGCCTACCGAGCGGCTGGAGGCCACCGCCACCACTTCGCTGACAGGAAATTCCCGCTCCGCCAGAACGTTCAGCATTTCGCGGCCGACATTTCCCGTCGCGCCGACAACGGCAACCTTGAACGGCATCTTGAATCCTCGGATGTGCGGGAAAATGCCCGCGACCCGCGAGCATTACGGCATGGGAGCGCGGCGGGAAAGTGGCGGCGTTAGTGCTGTGTGGGCCAACTCAAGGAAACGACAGCCCCACCCTGGACACCCTCGCCGCCGATCTCGCCGCCGAAAATACGCATCTGCGAGGGGTCGAACCCGCCAATATTGCTGGACGGTGCCGTAAGGCGTGGCGCCGAGGCGAGATCCGATGCATCCGTCTGCATCAGGGCCGGGCCGAACAGCGCATCCGTGTCACCGGATAGCACCAGATCGTTGGGGATAGCGTCATCGGCCGCGGCAGGCATCGCCCCTGTAGCCGCTGCAATCGCCAAAAGTATCAAAGGAACGCCGGTACGCATTGCCCCACCTCCACCGCTACCATGGCAAAGAGATGCTGAAGTCCTCTTGCGGAAATCCCCCGCACTTTAACGATTAAGGCAGAAATTCGGCGGCCGGCTGCGCGAAGAGGCTTGAGGGACTGGTTCAGATGTCCAGTTCTGGATAGTGCCGGAAGATGCCCTCCTCGTTGAACGGCTGCCGGCGCCCGGACCCGAGATACGCCGCGATGCGTGGCCGCCGCGCCACTTTGTCGTGCAAGCGTGCGAACTCGCGATAGCGCTTCTCCAGTTGCCGCATGGTCCTCGGAAGCGCGTAACGCAAGCCTTCGACAACGTGAAAAAGCGACAGGTCTGCGTAGCTGACGCTGCGGCCGGCCAGCCAGCCCGAACCCTGAGCCGTGAGAACTCGATCGAAATAACCGAGATATTTCGGCAGCCGCTCGTCGCGCAGATTTTTTGCCCGGCGGGCAGCTTCGGCTTTCTGTTCTTCATAGTAGAGACTGCCTGCAACCGGATGGTGGCTGTCGTGAATTTCCGCCACCAGGTCGGCGATCGTGAGCTGCAGCTGGTGCACCCAGAAGCGGCCGCTATCGTTCTTCGGCGCGAGGCTGTGCCGTTCCCCCAGAAACAGGAGGATGTTGGCAGTCTGACCGATGACGAGCTTGCCGGCCTTTAGATAAGGCGGCGCGAAGGCAGGGTGCGTACTCTCAGATTTCATGTCCGCCATCATCTTTTTGTCGCCGTCCTTGGTCAGCGCGATGTCCGCATAAGGGACGCCTGTTTCCTCCAGCGCCAGCCGCACGAACTCCCCGCGTCCCGGAATTCCCGACCAGTAATAGAGGGCGTATTTCATCGCGCCGTCCTTCAGTGCCAACACGGTAGGTCCGCAGTAGCGCAAGGAAGTCCAATCACCAACAATACATCCATTTAATCCGCACGCCTTGTTTGCGCCGCGATTGTTTTCAACTCTCTGCGACAGCAACGGAGAATGGCGTGTCAGACGCAAGCTCTCGAAACGATGCCCGTCATAGTTCACCCGGGCTGAAACTCATCACGGTCGTTGTTCTCACCATACTGATGATCGCCCCCCTTTTCGCGATCAATCTTGCCCTTAGCGGACGCGAGCAGCGCGCGACCGAAGCAGCCGGCGATGTCGCTTCCGGCTGGGGCTCCGCGCAGACGGTGGCTGGCCTGGCTCTCTTCGTTCCCTACGATATCGAGAGACAGTCGGTGGTGGACGGCAAGACCCTGGTTTCAAACGAACATCAGCAGGCAGTGTTGCTGCCGAGCACTCTCTCGGTCGCCGCAAAGGTGGACACCGCAACGCGCTGGCGGGGAATTTTCGAGGTGCCGGTTTACGGTTCGGCGCTGACGATGAAGGCCGATTTCGGTCCGGCGGCACTCACCGGTGTATTTCCCGACGGCGCGCAAATTCATTGGAACGAGGCCTATGCGGGCCTGCTCATTTCAGACCCCCGAGGGCTCGCGAACAACGTCTCGCTGCGCATCGATGACCACAGTACCCTGTTTGAGCCGGGCATCTGGACCTCCGGACGGCTCATACCGGGCATCCACGCGCCCTTGGGACTATCCGCGCCGCCCACAACTCTGCATCTCGAGACCCATGTCGGACTGCGTGGCTCCCGCGAGCTCAGCCTGGCGCCGCTCGGTCAGCAAACGACGGTTCATTTGCAATCGCCATGGCGCGATCCGAGTTTCTTCGGCAGTTTCCTGCCGGTGGACCGCAAGGTAGGGAGTTCGGGCTTCGATGCGCGTTGGGATGTGCCGTATCTCGCCCGCGGGTTTGGCCAAAGCTTCACCACCGCAACCGACGCCGTCCCGCTTCTCACGTCTTCGCTGCTCGGCGTGCGCTTTTATCAGCCGGTCGGCTTTTACCAGCTGGTAGAACGATCGCTGAAATACGCAATCCTGTTCGTCGGACTGTCGCTGCTGGTGTTTTTCGTGACCGAACTGGTGGTCGCCCGCCGCCTGCATGTCATGCAATATACCTTAATCGCTGCCGCGCAGGTTCTTTTCTATCTCCTGCTGCTGTCCTTTGCCGAACACATCGGATTCGGCTGTTCCTATCTGGCGGCCGCCTGTGCAACGGTCTTGCTGACGGCGGCTTATGCGGTGAGCGCTTTCGCGAGCCGGGCGCGCGCCGGCGTTCTGGCGGTCTTGCTCGGCATGCTTTATGGCCTCCTCTACGTGATACTCAATCAGGAGGATTATGCGCTGCTGATCGGCGCGGGGCTGCTGTTCGCCGCGCTGGCAGCGACGATGTATGCAACGCGACGGATGGACTGGTATCGAATGATTCCGGCGGCGCCGGCGTAACGTTTGCGGAGACGATCTCAGCCAACAATTGCGGCAGCGCGCAGGCTTTCAATCTCTTCAGATGAAAGATCGAGATGCTGCCGCAAGACTTCATCGGTGTGTTCGCCGAGGCGCGGCGGCGGTAAACGATATTCCGGCGGCGTAGCCGTGAGGCGCAACGGACTGGCGACGAGGTCAAGCGGTCCGCTCGCATGCGCCACAGGAATCGCGAGACCCCGCACGATCGCCTGCGGATCGGTAAACACCTGATCGACCCGGTTGATTGGGCCGCACGGCACGTTCGCGCTTTCCAGCAAGGCGATCCATTCGGCCGTCGAGCGCGCACGCAGGAGCGGCTTCAGAACCGCGTTCAATGCCTCGCGGTGCCGTACCCGTTCGCCATTGCTGGCAAACCGCGCATCTCCCGCGAGGTTTTCTGCTCCCAGCACCTTTGACAATCGATGGAACTGGCCGTCATTGGCTACCGCCACAATGAGATGCCCGTCGGCCGTGGCAAAAACCTGATAGGGCACAATACTGGGATGGGCGTTTCCGAGGCGCCGCGGCACGGTCCCGCCGGCCAGATAGCCGGTCGCCTGATTGGCGAGCATGGCGGCCTGACAATCGAACAGGGCCATGTCGATCTCCTGCCCCTCGCCTGTCTGCGACTGATGCAGCAGCGCCGCCAGAATGGCGATTGCCGTGTACAGGCCGGAAACGACATCGGCCACAGCGACGCCAACCTTCATCGGCTCGCCGCCCGGCGCGCCGTCGGGCTGGCCGGTGATGCTCATCAACCCGCCCATGCCCTGAATGAGATAATCGTATCCCGCTTTGTCTTTATACGGACCGTCATGGCCGAAGCCGGTCACCGAGCAGTAGATCAGGGCCGGGTTTTCGCTGGCGAGCGATGCATAATCGAGGCCATAACGTTCCAGCATGTCAGTGCGGAAGTTTTCCACCATTACATGCGATCGCCGCGCCAAGCGCCGCACCAGCGCCGCGCCATCCGGCTTCGAAATGTCGATGGCGACGGATTTCTTGTTGCGGTTGGCAGCAAGAAAATAGGTTGCGTCGCCTTGGCTGCCGTCCGGCATCGACAGAAATGGCGGACCGAAGCGCCGCGTCTCGTCGCCCTCCCCCGGCTTTTCGATCTTGACGACTTCGGCCCCCAGATCGCCGAGTATCTGCGTCGCCCACGGCCCCGCGAGCACGCGGCTCAAGTCCAGCACGCGGATGTGCGACAACGCTCCCACAAAATCCTCCGCTTCAGATTTCGGTGCGCACGTCCCAAAGCTCCGGGTAGAAGCGCAAGCTGAGCGCCTTCTGCAGATAGGCGACACCCGAGGTCCCGCCGGTACCAGGCTTGGCACCGATAATGCGCTCGACCGTTTTCATATGGCTGAAGCGCCAGAGGTGAAAACGGTATTCGAGATCGACCAGCTTCTCCGCCAGTTCGTATAGTTCCCAATGCTTTTCGGCGTCACGATACACCTCGCGCCAGGCGGCGGTGACCCGGGGGTCCGATGTATAGGGTTGCGAAAAATCGCGATCGAGCTTCTCGGCGGGGATTTCGAGGCCGCGCGTGGCCAACAGGGCGAGCGACACATCGTACAGGCTCGGCTCAGTAAGCGCGCGCTGGACGTGCGTGTAGATTTCCGGCTTGGACTGGAACACCCGCGCCATGTCGGCATGCTTGTTGCCGAGGCGGAATTCCAGCATGCGGTACTGATACGACTGAAACCCCGAGGAGCGGCCCAGCGCGGCGCGAAAGCTCGAATAGTCGGCGGGCGTGAGGGTAGACAAGATTTCCCACGATTGAATCAAGTTCACCTGCACGCGGGCCACGCGGGCCATCATCTTGAAGGCGGGGCCAAGATCGTCGGCTCGAATCTGCCGGATCGCCGCTTCGATTTCGTGCAGGCTCAGCTTCATCCACAGTTCGGATGCCTGATGGATGATCACGAAGAGCAATTCGTCGTGCCGGTCGGTCAGCGGGCGCTGGCAGGCGAGCAATTCTGGCAGGCGAAGATAGTCCGCGTAGGACATCGCCTCGCCCAGATCCCAATGGACATTTTCGCCGCTGAGATCGACCGCATGCGACGCTGTGCCAGGTGAGCTTTCGGACATGACGAGGGTATAGCACAGCCCTTGCGGCGCGCGCGATGTTCCACCGCCCGATTTATGCCGCTATGCTTGCGGCCGTAGAATATCGCGGCAGTGATTCGTGCGCTCGAGAACAATAGCCATATTCGGTGCAGGGCTGGCGTTGGCGACGTTGGCCACCGGCGCAGAAGCCCGAGGCCGCCTTCTCTGCGCCAAAGCGGAGGAAGTGTTTCCAGTCGACACCGCCCTGATCCAGCAGGAGTTGATGGTTGCGGCGCTGACCTGCCACGAGGTCGAGCGCTTCAACAGCTTTCAGCGGGGCTACGGACCGGAGCTGAGGGAAACAGATGCCCGACTGGCGCGCATGTTCTCGCGGCTGTACGGCAAGAGGCGCGGCGAAGCGGCGTACCATGCGTTCAAGACCAAGGCAGCGAACGACGCGGAGATGCGCAGCATCCACGACAATCCGGCCTACTGCGCCGAAGCTGGCGCCTTGCTCTCCGCGGCACTGGTTCCCATGAAGCCATCGCTGGTGACGTTCGTGAGCGCCTCGCAATCCGTCACAGTCAAGAGGCCGATCGAATTGTGCATGACGCTTGGACCGCAAGAGGCGGGCACAGTCGTCATGACGCATCGCAAACACCACCGCCGCCGTTGAATTCAAGACTGACTAATTCGCTCCGCGGCGGCGCTCAATCTCCACGCCGGCCGATTCCGCACCGGGAACGGCGTGGAGCTTCTCAACACGCACGCGAGCGATCTTCACGCGTGGATCGTCGAGACAGACCTGCGCAATGCGCTCGGCCAGCGTTTCGGCCAAATTGATGTGCCCCTGTTCGGTAATGGCGCGCACATTGCCGACGATAGCTTCGTAATCCACCACGGCTTCGAGGCGGTCGTCGACCGGGCTGTCATCGACCGCAAGGTCGAGATTGATTCGCACAGGTTGGGCCCGACCGTGCTCATGCCCGTGAATTCCGATCTGGACAGAAAGTTCGAGATCTCGAATCAGAATACGGCGGAGCGTACGTGTGCCGGTCGGCGATTGGCGTTCGGGAAAATTCATTCGCTGTCGGCCATGTCGGCAAGTTTCCAGATAAGATGCTGACCGCCGTCCACGGTAATCGTCTGGCCGGTTACCGCGGGAGCGCCCAGCAGATAGCGCACGGCATCGCAAATGTCTTGCGGCTGCGAGCCATGTCCCAGAATGGTGGCGCGACTTTCTTTTTCGAAGTGCTGGGCGCTTTGACGCGCTCCCTTCAGCGTCGGTCCCGGCGCGACGGCGTTGACGCGTATGGCCGGTGCCAATGCCTGCGCCAGCGTTATCGTGAGCCACTGCAATCCGGCGCGGCTGACACCGTAGGAAAGGAAATCGGGTGCCGGCTTCAACAGCCGCTGATCGAGCAGATTGACGATGGCGCCGCGCGCGCCCTTCGGCAGCTGTTTCGCAAAGCCCTGCGCCAGCACAAGGGGCGCGCGCAGGTTCACTTCCATGTGGCGATCCCAGGAAGCGCGATCGGCACTGTACCACTGGTCATTCTCGAACACCGATGCGCTGTTTACGAGCGCGGTCAGCGGCCCCAACTCGCTGACCGCGCGCGGGATAGCGTCCCCCGTTTCGGTTTCGCGGCAGAGATCGGCTTTGACCAGAGCGGCACGCACGCCCGAGGCCTTTACGTCTTCGCAGGTTACGCGCGCCTCGCGTTCCGAAGCATTGAAATGGATCGCCACGTTCCAGCCGTTGCGCGCCAGATCGAGGGCAATAGCGCGGCCGAGCCGCTTCGCGGCGCCGGTGACGAGAACATTTTTCACGTCCGCCATGCGGCGATTATAGCGGCGCCTCGGCAGAACTACAGACTCTGTCCTTCCACTTCGTGCTCCAGCGCGCGAACCCGCTGGCCCGCCTGCTCCAGAAAAGGGTCAAGCGCCAATGCCCGGCGGTAGAGCTTAAGCGCCGCAGTCTTGTCGCCGTATTCCTCAACTTTGCTCGCCAGCTCTGTCAGCGCCTCGAAGTGCCGCGGATTGAGCGTGACGGTTTTTTCGAGGCAGTACATCGCCCCCTGGTCGTCCCCCGCCTCCGCCTGCATCTCGGCGCGTTGATGCCAGCCTTCCGCGTAATCCGGCGCGATGCGAGTAACGGCGGCAATCAGGGTCTTCGCCACATCGGCCTTACCGCCATGCAGCGCCGCGGCGGCGTGGGTCATCAGAAGATCGACCGTCGGGCTATCGGATTTCAGGAAGGCAGTGAGGATTCGGTCTTCGATGGACCGCGCCTCCTCCTCCGAGTCCACCTTGGCCAGCGCAGCGAACAAGGAGTCGATTTCGCTCGCAGGATGTTGCGCCTGAGGGTTCTGCACCGCCAACGCAGCGCCGGAGCAAAACACTAGAATGAGGAAAGCGGTGACGATACGCATGCGCCACGATAGTCCGCCAAATCGGGCGGCAATATCAATCAGGCGTGATCCGCCAAAGCCTATAGGGGCCCGGCCTACCGCCGCAGTTCCATCACGTCATAGACGGATTCCTGCCCTGGAAACGGGAATTCGATCCGCACGCGCCCGCGCCCCGAAGCGGATACCAGTGCGATGGCATCGTCTGGCCCCGTTACGGCGCCGGCCGAAACTCCGTTGCCGGAATACGTGTGCATTGGCTCGCCCTTCACCGACCAGGCACCCAGCAACACGTATCCGCCCGAACGGTGCGGATAGAGATAGCCGGCCAGGCGCTGTGTGCCGGAAAGCTTTTGGAAGAACAGGTGTCCCTCGCGCTCGCTCACCCGGCAACGGAACCAGCCATAGCCGATGGCAGGCAAGATGCCGCCGCTTTTCACCGTGCGACAACGCCACCCGCCGATCACATCGCGCCGAGCGAGGGGACCGGTCTCGCCTTCAAGAGCCGCGCGCACCGCGCTGGAATGGCGCTCGATCCAGCCATCATGCGCCGCGTCCATGCCACTGGCGCGAGCCTCCTCCAGTCGTGACAGGCGTTGCACATCGTAGGGCGATGCGACGTCTCCCATCCAGCCTGAGCCGAAGCGATGAACCCGAGCAATGACAGAGCGACAACGGAAAGGGGCAGCAAGGCCTTGCTGGTCATTCGTCCTTGTCCTCCGGCCCGATCCAGCCCTTGAGCTGGCTCGAGGGCGGAGTGCCGATGATGTTGTACCCGGCATCAACGTAATGAACTTCGCCGGTCACGCCCAAGGAGAGATCGCTGAGAAGGTAAAGAGCGGCGTTTCCCACGTGATCGAGGTCGACCGTACGCCTCAGCGGGCTGTGGGCCTTGTTCCATTTGAACACCGTGCGCGACTCGCCGATCACCGAGCCTGCCAAAGTCCGCATCGGGCCGGCGGAAATAGCGTTAACGCGGATGTTGTCTCGCCCCAGGTCGGCGGCCAGGTAACGCACGCTGGATTCCAGCGCCGCCTTGGCCACGCCCATCACGTTGTAGTTTGGCGTCACGCGATGGGCGCCAAGATAAGTCAGTGTGAGGAGCGCGCCGCCGTTTGTCATCAGCGGCAGCGAGCGCCGCGCGACGTCCGTAAAGGAAAAGCACGAGATGGCGAGAGAACGGCAGAAATTCTGCCGACTCGTCTCAACGTAACGGCGCTTGAGCTCTTCGCGTTCGGAATACGCGATGGCATGGACAACGAAATCGAGGCGGCCCCATTGCTGGGCCAGCTGCGCGAAGGCCGCGTCCAGCTCGCCCTCGTTCTCGACATCCGCCTGCAACTGCAAGCAGGAGCCAACCGACTCCGCCAGCGGCGCCAGCCGCTTGCCCTGCGCGTCGCCCTGGTAGGTGAAGGCCAGCTCCGCACCGTGGGCATGCAGGGTTCGCGCGATTCCCCACGCAATCGAGTGGTCGTTCGCAACACCCATCACCAGCCCGCGCCGGCCCTGCATGAGCGGTTCAGACGGCATCAGGCGTCGTATCGCTGGAAAGCCAGCGTGGCATTGGTGCCGCCAAAGCCGAACGAATTCGACAGCACGCGTTCGAGCTTCGCGCCATCGATGCGCGAACGCACAATCGGGGCATCCGCAATTTCGGGATCGAGTTCGTCGATGTTGGCGCTTTCCGCAATGAAGCCGTTTTTCATCTGCAGAATGGAAAAGATCGATTCCCACACCCCCGCTGCCCCCAGCGAATGCCCGGTAAGCGACTTGGTGGAGTTCACCGGCGGCATGCGCCCACCGAACACCTCACGCATGGCCCTGATCTCAGTGAGGTCGCCTACCGGGGTCGCCGTGCCGTGCGCATTGACGTAGTCGATGGGGCCTTTCACACCGGCGATCGCCTGCTTCATGCAGCGCACCGCGCCTTCTCCCGATGGCGCGACCATGTCGTGGCCGTCGCTGGTGGCCCCATAGCCGACGAGCTCGCAGTAGATCTTGGCGCCGCGCGCTTTGGCGTGCTCCAGCTCTTCCAGCACCAGCATGCCGCCACCGCCCGCGATGACGAAGCCGTCGCGATCCTTGTCGAAGGCGCGGGAGGCACGCTGCGGCGTATCATTGTACTTGGATGACATCGCGCCCATCGCGTCGAACAGCGCCGACAGTTCCCAGTCCAGCTGTTCGGCGCCGCCGGCGAATACGATGTCCTGCTTGCCGTACTGGATCATCTCCGCCCCGTTGCCGATGCAATGCCCGCTGGTCGCGCAAGCCGAACTGATCGAATAATTCACGCCCTTTATCTTGAACCAGGTGGAAAGCACGGCCGAACAGGTTGACGACATCGCCTTCGGCACCGCAAACGGCCCGATGCGCTTCGGGCTCTTGTTCTCGCGCGTGGTGTCCGCCGCTTTGACGATAATGTCCACGGAAGGACCACCGGACCCGACGATCAATCCAGTGCGCTCGTTTACGACATCGTTTTCTTCCAGGCCCGAATCCGTCAGTGCCTGCTGCATCGCTACGAACGCGTAAGCGGCTGTATCGCCCATGAATCGCTTGGCGCGACGATCGATCATGGATTCGAGATCGATCACGGGCTTGCCCTGCACCTGACTGCGGAAGCCATATTCCTTCTGCTCCGCGCCTGCGGTGATGCCGGACTTTGCCTCACGCAAGGAAGCCAACACTTCCTGCGTGTTATTGCCGATCGACGACACGATGCCCATGCCGGTGACCGCGACGCGCCTCATGGTCTTTTCCTCCAGCGCGGCGGGTACAGCTCGCCGCCGTGTCCGTGTGAGTTACCCCAAGCCGGGTCAGGCGGTGGCTGCGGCAGCATCTTCCGTAAAGAGACCAACGCGCAGGTCCTTTGCTTCGTAAATTGTCTTTCCATCCACCTGCATGATGCCGTCGGCGACGCCGACCACCAGCCTGCGCATGATCACCCGCTTGAGATCGATGTAATAACTGACCAGCCTGTTTGCAGGCAGAACCATTCCGGAGAATTTGACTTCTCCGACGCCCAGGGCACGGCCCCGGCCCAAGCCGCCAAGCCACGCAAGGAAAAAACCGATCATTTGCCACATGGCGTCCACACCGAGACAGCCCGGCATCACCGGGTCATTCTGAAAATGACATTTGAAGAACCAGAGATCCGGTTTGAGATCGAGTTCGGCTTCGATGCGACCCTTGTCGGCGGCACCGCCCTTTTCCGAGATCCGTGTGATGCGGTCGAACATCAGCATGGGAGGCAGCGGCAGCTTCGCGTTTCCTTCCCCAAACAACTCCCCTCGGGCGCAAGCGAGCAGCCCCTGCAGATCGAAACTCGATTGCCTTCCCAACATGCCGGTTTCCCTTTGGGCCGTGAACGCCCTTGACTTCGAATCGTTCAAGGCGGATTTTCAAGTTAGAAACGTTCTAACCACGTGTTTGCCCAGATTAGCAGAGTTTGGCCCGAGCGTCAGCCAGAGTTGGAGAGTGCGAGTTTTCATGCGGAAATCAAGCAAGCGCAAAACGATGAGGCTGTTGGATACAATCGAGCGGCTGAGAGCTGCGGGTTTGCGGCCGACCCGCCAGCGGGCAGCTCTTGCCGGGTTGCTCGGCTCCGAGCATCGCCACATCTCGGCCGAGTCCCTGCACCGGGAAGCCGCCAAAGCCGGGGTCCCCGTCTCGCTCGCGACAGTCTACAATACGCTGCACCAGTTCACGGAAGCTGGCTTACTGCGCGAAGTAGCGATCAGTGCCGGTCGCAGCTATTTCGACACCAATACCGGCGACCACCAGCATTTCTACTGCGAAGAAAGTGGCGAACTCGTGGACATTCCGGGCAACGCCATTGTCGTGGACGGCATTCCGGGCCCGCCCAAGGGCACTGCCATAGACCGGGTGGACGTCGTAGTCCGCATCCGGCGAAACTGAGCGGCCTTTCAGCGCAACAGAAAATTCATTTTAGAATTGTTCTAATCTGTTGACAGTACTCCTACGCGGGGCGCAATGTTCCGCCGCAGGTGGCAAGGTGCCGCCTTCCGAAGGCTGTAAGCCCGAGCGAGTTCGTCGGAAAAGATAAAAAGGGAGACCACGGGATGTCTGAGAACAAATGTCCGGCCGGCCGCTCCGGCGGTGGAGCAAGAACCAATCGGGATTGGTGGCCACAGCAATTGAACCTCAAGGTTCTCGACCAGAATTGTCACTCCAGCAATCCGATGGGCGCGACGTTCAGCTACGCCGAAGAGTTCCGGAAGCTCGATCTTGCCGCGGTGAAGCGGGACCTCACGGCGCTGATGACGGACTCGCAGGATTGGTGGCCCGCGGATTTCGGACACTATGGCGGTCTTTTCATCCGTCTGGCATGGCACAGCGCAGGGACCTATCGCATCACCGATGGTCGCGGCGGCGCCGGCGGCGGACAGCAACGCTTCGCGCCGCTGAACAGCTGGCCGGACAACGCAAATCTTGACAAGGCACGGCGTTTGCTGTGGCCGATCAAGCAGAAATACGGCAACAGGCTTTCGTGGGCCGATCTTTTCGTTCTCGTCGGCAATGTCGCGCTCGAATCGATGGGCTTCAAGACGTTCGGTTTTGCCGGGGGACGCGCCGATGAGTGGGAGCCCGCAGAGCTGTTCTGGGGTCCGGAAGGCACATGGCTGGGCGATGAGCGTTATAGCGGCGAACGCCAGCTTCATGAATCGCTTGGCGCGGTGCAGATGGGGCTCATCTACGTCAACCCGGAAGGTCCAAACGGCAAGCCCGATCCCGTCGCCGCGGCGCGCGACATCCGCGAAACGTTTTTCCGCATGGCGATGAACGACGAGGAGACCGTCGCCCTGATTGCCGGCGGCCACAGCTTCGGCAAGACACATGGCGCCGGCGACCCGTCCTTCGTAGGACCGGAGCCCGAAGGGGCGCAGATCGAGGATCAGGGTCTGGGCTGGAGGAGCAAATGCGGCACCGGCTGCGGCGCTGACACCATTACCGGGGGGCCGGAAGTCACCTGGTCGCAGACACCGACAAAGTGGAGCAATCACTTCTTCGAAAATCTCTTCGGATTCGAATGGGAACTGGAGAAAAGTCCCGCGGGTGCGCAGCAGTGGCGGGCGAAGGACGCGGAAGCCACGATTCCCGACGCGCACGATACTTCGAAGAAGCGCGTCCCCACGATGTTGACCACGGACCTCGCTCTGAGGTTGGACCCAGCCTACGAGAAGATTTCGCGCCGCTTTCTCGACCATCCGGATCAGTTCGCCGACGCGTTTGCCCGCGCATGGTTCAAGCTCACCCACCGCGATATGGGTCCGAAGGTGCGCTATCTAGGTCAGGAAGTGCCGAAGGAGGATCTGATCTGGCAGGATCCGGTTCCGAAAGGTACGACGCTTAGCGAAGCGGACGTCGCCTCGCTGAAGCAGAAAGTTTTGGCATCCGGTCTTTCGGTGTCCGAGCTCGTCTCGACCGCCTGGGCTTCGGCATCCACTTTCCGCGGTTCCGACAAGCGCGGCGGCGCCAATGGAGCGCGCATCCGTCTCAGCCCCCAGAAGGATTGGAAGGTAAACAATCCCGCGGAACTCCAGAAGGTACTCGGCAAGCTTGAGGCTATCCGGAAGGACTTCGGTAAGGTTTCGATGGCCGACCTGATCGTGATCGGCGGCGCCGCGGCCATCGAAAAGGCTGCAAAGGATGGGGGTGTCATGGTGACAGTGCCGGTGACGACGGGCCGCGGGGATGCTTCGCAGGAACAGACCGATGTGGAGTCCTTTGCGCCACTCGAACCGAGGGCCGACGGCTTTCGCAACTATCTCGGCGGCAGGCAGTTCATGCTGCCCGAGGAGGCTTTAGTCGATCGCGCGCAATTGCTGACTCTTTCCGCACCGGAAATGACGGTTCTCGTCGGGGGCCTGCGGGTATTGGGCGCGAATGCCGGCAAGTCGAAGCACGGTGTTTTCACCATCCGTCCCGGCATGCTGACCAACGACTTCTTCGTCAATCTGCTCGACATGGGCACGGAATGGACGAAGACGGCGGACGAGAACGTCTACGAGGGCCGCGATCGCAAGACCGGCAGGCCACAATGGACCGGCACCCGCGTCGATCTCATCTTCGGGTCGAACTCGCAGCTGCGTGCCTATGCGGAGGTCTACGCGCAAAAGGATGCGGAGGAAAAGTTCGTTAGGGATTTCGTCGCTGCCTGGAATAAGGTGATGAACGCGGATCGCTTCGATCTCGCTTATCACTAAGGCGGCAACAAGCATCGTGTCCGCGAACAATAATCGGCGCGTCAAGGTCGGGCCATTCGCCATCTTTATTTTCGGCAGCGAAAAAGTTGTCGAAGCGCGAATGGCCGGCCAGGCGCGGGCAAGCTGGCCGCCGAATCTTCGAGGCGGCGAGTTGGTTGCCACGCTGACGATTGAGATCGACGATCCTAAGCGGCGCGAGCGCGAATTGTATCGCCTGGCAGGCCTCGGGGAAGCCGCTTACATCGCGCTCAACCAGGAGCGCATTCCCGCCACGCCGATGGATAACGGCGAGCGCACCATGCAGGACGGGAAAACGTCATCCGTGCACCGGGTGCGCTTCCGGTTCATCCCTGAGCAGATCGAGAAGTTCAGAATGCTTTCGGTTGAGGCGGTGCTGGGCCTGGCCCATCCCGCCTACAGCCACATGACCGCCATCATGCCGGATGTCCGCGCCGAACTGGCAAGAGACTTTGGCTAGACTTTGAATGCCGCGGTGTGCGCAGGCCCGCCGCCTTCCACAAAGCTCCCCTATCGAAGAATTTGCAGACCGGTAGTAGGGTGGATGACGACTGGGCAAAGGGCCGACATGACAAGGTTCGAGGGCGGCTGCCACTGCGGCAATCTCTGGTACGCATTCGAGACAATCTCGCCACTTGAGGAATTGGGTTTGCGTGCCTGCATGTGCTCGTTCTGCCGCGCGCACGGCGCCCGGAACGCAAGCGATCCGCGCGGCACGATGCAAATCCACATCCGTTCGCCCGATCGGCTCGTGCGCTACCGATTCGGCCTGCGCACCGCGGACTTCCTCCTTTGCTCGCATTGCGGAGCATACATCGGGGCCTTGTTGCCTGAGGGCGAACTGGGTTGGTTCACGGTAAACGCGAACACGTTCCGCGAACCGCCTCCGCTGGACTTTGCGCTTCAGCCCATGGTTTTCGACGGCGAGGACACAGCGGCCCGCGTGGACCGGCGGAAGCTCAAATGGACGCCGGTTACATCGTTCCGCATTTGAGCATGACGGCGCTGCAAGCGCTTCATCTAGGCGGAAAATAGGTTACAATATCTCCCGAAGGGCTTCGCGGGGGCAGACATATGCCGGAGAAAATTCCGGTCGGCGCCACAATAGCGAATGCATACCGTTTCGCTTTTGGCAACATCGTCAACAATCTCGGAGTGATCTTGATTCCCGTGATCATTCTCTGGGCACTGAGCTTCGCGATCTCGAGACCCTATCAGGCTGCACTAACGAAGCTCGCAAGCGGTGATCCACAGCCTTTCCGCAATTCGGCCCTCATTCTGATCGCATATTTCGTCGTAATATTCGTACTGCTTGTCGCACAGTGGGCCTCACTGACGAAGGAGGCTCTTGGCATCCGGAAAGGTTCGGTTTTTCGGCAAAACCCCTTTGGTCTCGCTACCTGGCGATTGCTCGCAATGTATCTTCTTTTTCTACTCGCGATGGCAGCGGTCTACATTGCGATCCTCATTGTATCGCTCCTTGGCGGCATCGTATTTGGTGTGCTCGCGAGCACGCTGCGCGGGCAGGGTTTGGTCGCCATTCTCGCTATTGCAGTAATCCTCGGCATCATTGCGGCAGTCTGCCTCCTCTTCCTGGCTGCCATACGATTGTCCTTTTTCATGGCGCCAATCGCTGTAGCCGAGGAAAAAATCGACCTGTTTCGTGGCTGGCAGCTGACGCGCGGCAACTTCTGGCGAATTTTCGCGATCCTTATGGCAGTAATGATTCCCCTGATTTTGGCGGATCTGATCTACGTTCTCTATGCATTCAAAGGAAACCTCCTTCCGCCTAACAACTCGCCCGAGGCACTTGCGCAATGGCAACAATACCAGCGTGAGCAAATGGTTCGCTCGTTTGGATTGTATCGGACGTATTGGTACATTCTCTATCCTGCGGGCCTGCTGATCGGCGCAGTTATTTACGCATTGTTGGCGGGCGCGAGCGCCTTTGCCTATCGGTCGCTGGTTTCCGACGAAGCAGTGTCGCCATCCGCCAGCTGAATGCCCTGTGGACGCGTCCAATCGGCAATTCGTCTAGGCATTCTCTATGCGCAACAGCGACAGTGCATCGCGCGCTGTCCTCTCGGCCGCTTCCCGTGATGATCCAGTAGCGAGCACTGCCACGGCAGCCGTCGGAGCTTGCTCCGGCCGGATAATTTCTCCCGGCTGCAGCGACAAGACCAACTCTCTCACACCTGGAACCATGCGAGCCTCTTCCTCACCGCAGATGCCGACAATCCGGCCGGGCGGCGCGTACCGCACCTTGACGACCGAGGGGTGGCCACTGTTCGCGATCGTGTCCTCGCTCGTCAATGAGTCACCCAGGGCGAGCTTTATGGCGGATGCGTAAATATCCACGCCCGAACTCAGAGCGATCTGCCGGCAACATACGTATGGGGGAAGCCCCATACGTATGTTCAGCAGTTGGAGTTGGTCATTCCTGACTGCAAGCGTGGTTTCCATCGCACCGAAATCGATGCCGAGCGCAGCGGCTGTTTTGGCGATGACCTGGCCCACGCGCGACAGCAGTTCACCCGGCATCGTGCCGGGTATGGCTCTGCCATTGCGGATGAGAAACGGCGGATGTTCTTCATCCAGAATGCTGTCAGCGATTGCAACGGTATAGCAACGGCCGTTCACGACCAGACTCGCCGCCGTGACGTGCGGCGGAATCACAAATTCTTCCGCCATGACGCGCTGGGTCGGCGATTGATCGCGCGCCGTGTGGTACGCCCTATCAAGGTCTTCCGCGCGACTGACGCGCTGAGCACTACTGCGCACACCATCGGCAGGTTTGATCACCAGCGGTGTCCCGCGTTCGATGGCAATCCGCTGCAGGGCTTGCAGCGTTGCCACCAAAGAAAACCAGGGAAGCGGGATGCCGGCGGCAAGCAAGCGCTCGCGCGCAAGCAGCCGGTCGCCACTTAGCCTCGCGGCGTCGCTTGAGATGCCCGGAAGGCGCAGCCGCTCGCAGGTTTCCGCCATTGCGGGGATGGCCGCCGGCTCAGCGGCCATCACGCCGTCGATCCTGCGGATCTTGCGGTTGAACCGTTCCGCGGCCGCCGGTGTTTCATCCGGGCTGCGCCAGTCTGCGATGACACAGGAATCCGCATGCGCAAATGCAGGCGCCTGCATGTCACGATCCGACACCACGACATAGTGGCCAAGGCGTTTGGCGAGGCTTGCCGCATGGAGTGCTTCCCGCCCGCCCGATACGATCAGCAAGGTTTTCATGCGGCTGGAAAGGGACGGGTCATCGGCGAACAATCGGGTGTCGAAGGCTTTCCGAATCTTGGCGTCACCCTAGCAGGATTCGCCGTCTCCGCCATTTTCATTGCAGTTCCCCTGCGGTAGGGACGCAGAGCAGAGGCGGGAGACCGAGTCGCGATGATTAAGACCGGCATTTCGAGCGCCGAGTACCCGCTGGTTCTCCTCCGTCACGGCGAGAGCGAGTGGAACAAGCTGAACCTCTTCACCGGCTGGCGCGATGTGCGTCTCACCGATCAGGGAGAGCGCGAGGCCCGGGAAGCTGGCCGGCTGATGAGGGGAGCGGATCTGGGATTCGATCTCGCCTTCACCTCGCTTCTCAGTCGCGCCATCAAAACGCTGTGGCTTTCGCTGGAGGCCATGGATCGCATGTGGATTCCCGTAACCAATGACTGGCGGCTGAACGAGCGCCATTACGGAGCCCTCCAGGGCCGCAACAAAGCGGAAGCCGTCGAGCAATTTGGCGAAGCGCAGGTCAAGAAATGGCGCCGCAGCTACGCGACCCCGCCGCCGCCCGTCGAAAAGACCTCGCTGGACTTTCCGGGCAACGATCCAAGATACGCCGGCATCCGCCGAAGCGATCTGCCATGCAGCGAAAGTTTGAAAGAGGTTCTCGCGCGCGTTCTGCCCTACTGGACAGGGTCGATCATACCACAACTCGCGGATGGCAAGCGCGTGATCGTCGTGGCCCACGGCAATTCGCTGCGGGCGCTGATGAAGCACCTCGAAGGCATCAGCGATGAAGCCATTGTCGACGTGAACCTACCGACGGGCATCCCCCGCGTCTACCGGCTGGATAGAAACTGGCGGGCGACGGAGGCGCGTTTTCTCGGCGATGCGGCGGCTATCCAGGCAAAGATCGACTCCGTCCAGAAGCAAACGCAACGCGCGTGACGTGGGCCTGCCTTTCGCCGCTACTCCTGGC
>Ga0213876_10000224_pt1 | contig 56116 bp, 34 predicted proteins | sample BarmaccomBMRX_R9_FD_160113 | JGI IMG/M metagenome (GOLD analysis project Ga0213876, IMG submission 160113) | Root-associated microbial communities from Barbacenia macrantha in rupestrian grasslands, the National Park of Serra do Cipo, Brazil - RX_R9 | ecosystem: Host-associated > Plants > Roots...
AGCTGGAAGCCCGAGACGCCGGGGAGCGAGCCCGCGGGCGCGCGTATCTCGGCGGGGAAGTCGGGCAGGGTCGAGATGTCGTTCCCGACGATGGCCGAGGTGTTGGTGAACTGCGTGCCCGTGAGCTGCATGCCGTCGCCGGAGTCCCCGGCGAAGCGGATGGTCACGGTCTCGACCTCTTCAACGTCTCGCTCCCGCCCTTCGACGGGCGGGTTCTCGATGATGGCGCTCATACTCTTCCTGTAGTCCTTTGTCAGTGGGATGGGTTGGGATGGAGATTGCCGGAAGTGACTTCATCAGGTTTAAGAATTTCCGTGACGGGAAGTCCCGAGGCGGTCTAACGTTCGAATTCATTCTACACACCCGCGCTCGGCAAACTCAAGCGACCCCGCCGCGCGCCGGACGTTGACACCGGCACGCCGCCGCATGATACTGCCGCCGCTCAAAGCATTCCCGGCGGCCATCCAAGACACAGAGCGAGCAGACGGAAAGGAGAGACTGAAGCATGAAGGGCAGTTCATTTCTAACCCTGGCGTTCTTAGCCCTCGCGGGTTTCGGCCTGCACACGACGGCGGCGGCTCAGTTCCCGAAGATTCCCAAGATTGGCAAGCCGAAGCCGACCCCGACGCCGGCCTCCCAGCCGGCCCCCACGAGCGGCGACGCGCAGCCGGCCGCGCAGCCGGCCGCGCAGCCGGACGCCTCGTCCGCCCCCGCCCCCGCGGCGCAGGGCGGGCCGACCATCGCCAAAGACTCAGTCCAGTTGCGGGCCTTTACCTTCAGCTCCTACAAGGGGAGCTACGACACCTTCAGTTGGGCGCCGCTCATCAACTTCCGCGTCAACGGCCCCATCCCGAGCGGCGGCCAGCTCTACGTCGAGTACACCGTGCCCGGGAGCCCGGCCGTCAGGTTCGACTGCAACACAGAGGAGACGCCGGCCGACCGCTGGTGGAAGACCGAGTGCGGCGGCCGCGACGGCGTCCCCGAGGAGAAGGGAACGACCTACACCGGCCCCTTCAACTTCGCCATCAAGCTGCGGAACGAGCTGGCCGGCACCGACGCGACGCTCTTCAACGGCAAGGCGAAGGTCGGCAAGGTGCACTCCAACGAGATCAAGACCGGCAAGTTCGCCAACCACTTCGTCTACTACGTGGACGACGACTGGAACCTGCCCATCGGCTACGTCTACTACACGGCCGACGACCTGCAAGGCTGGAAGAGGCCGATCCTCAACGTCGCCTTCTGGGTGCGCGGCGAGGCGTACAAGCTCGACCCGCACCTCTTCTACCAGGGCAAGGAGGTGGGCCGCATGCTGTACGAGGGCGAGCAGGTCGGCAAGGCCAGCTGCGAGTCGGACGTGGAGAACGACCCCACGAATTTCGTGGACGAGAAGGACGCGCCGCAGAAGGCGAAGTGGGCGCGCGTCGTCTGCACCTTCACCAACGTCCGCGCGTGGGACAGGTCGGGCGAGGCGCCGGGCATGTTCGGGCCGCTCTACCAGATGGACAAGAACCCCGGCGAGTACGAGCTGAAGGTGCTGTGGAATAACAAGCTGGCGCGCTCGGTCAAGTTCAACGTCCCGGCCGGCGGCAAGCTCGACACCAGCCTCGCCGCCAGCAACAAGCTCGGCACCGACCGCCTCATCGTCCCCGTCACGATCATCGGCGACCAGGACGGCGTGTGGGACAAGGCCGCCTGGAGGACGGACGCCTTCTACGGCAACCCGCTCACGGGCTTCACGCCCGCGCCGTAAGGCTTTCGTTTGAGCGAAGACCGAACGGCGTTAGACGCAGAGACGGAAAGACACAGGGACACGGCTTGAAGACTTGAGCCGTGTCCCTGTGTCTTTCCGTCTCTGCGTTAGATGTCTTAGCTCGCCACGTCGGTCGCGTTGGGCACGTCGTTCGCGGAGGCGTCGGACGCGGAGGAGGACGCGCCGGACTTGGGCGAAGAGGAGGAGCCGGGGCCGGGCTTGGCCGAAGAGGAGGAGGAGGACGAGGCGCCCGAGGCCGAAGAGGAGGACGAGGCGGAGGCGCTGCTGCTCTTCTCGGCCTGCTCCTTGAGCTGCACCATGCGGCAGGAGCCTTCGAAGACGGCGCCGTTCTCGATGACGAGGGCGGGCGTCTGGATGTTGCCCGTCACCTTGGCGACGCGCCCCATCTCGATGCGCTTCGAGGCGGTGATGTCGCCGTTGACCGTGCCGAAGATCTGCGCGACCGCGACCTCGACGTTGGCGTCCACGCGGCCGTTGGTCGAGACGATGAGCGTGCCGTCCGCCGAGGAGACGCGCCCCGAAAGCCCGCCGTCCACGCGCAGCATGCCCTTGAAGTTGGCCTCGCCCGTCAGCGTCGTCCCGTTGCCGACGAAGCCGGTGAGCGTCCCCTCTTTGATGTCGCGCGCGAGCGACTCGCTCTCGGTGACGGCGCGCGAGGTGGTCTGCGTGTAGACCGACTGCTGGTAGGCTTCGGTCGGGGTGGCGGCCGCGTTCGAGGCGGGGGCGGAGCCGTAACCGGCGCCGGCGGGGGCCGCGGGGCTCTGCGGCGTGTGGTCGGCCGTGTCGTCTGCGGTGTGCGTGTCCTTCGGATTTCTTCCCGGTCTAAACATTTCGCATTCTCCCTGTCTGAGCACTCACGTAAGTTAGTGTGAGACGCGTCCCGACGGGACTCGGGTCCCGCGCGCGCGCGCCGCCGTATCTGGAAAAGGAGTCGGGTCAGGAGAGGCCGTCGGCGGCTCCACCGCCGGGCTTTTGAACAGACCTTCAAAACTCTCCGAGAGCGGGCTGATGATAAGGGAATCGCGGGGAATAGTAAATAGGCGTGGCAGTTTTCAGTTTTCAGTAAGAGCCCCGCTCCTCCTGAAAACTGAAAACTGCCATCACTACTGCTTCTTGTTCTCCACGTCCAGGGCGAGGATGTCTTTGTAGGCGGCGACGGCGACGTGCTTGGGCGCGTAGGGGAGCTGGATGCGGCCGAGGTCGGTGATCGAGTTGCCGCGCATCGGGGCCGAGCCGAGCCGCACCCAGCCCTTGCCGAAGTCGGCGTAGACGGGGACGAGCATCCGGAAGCTGTCCGAGACGCCCGACTGCGTGACGCGCCCCGTCAGGACGTTGTCGGCGCCGACCGAGTAGTCCAGGCGGTAGCTCGGCATCTCCGTGCCGTAGACGAACTCGTCGAAGAACCAGTCCATCTTGCCGTCCCCGATGGCGCTCATCTCGGGCGTCATGTGGCGCTCGACGGCGCGCTTGAAGTCCTCGGTCGAGACGTCCTTGTTGTAGTTCGTCTGGATGAAGTCCTTCATCGTCTCGGTGAAGCGCTGGTCAACGGTCTTGCGGTCGTACATCATCATCCGCAGCATGTGCAGGATGTAGGCGCCCTTCGGGTAGATCATGAAGCGGGCGACGTTGCCCGTCTTCCCGTTGTTGAGGCGGTACCCTTGGGTGACGGGGCCGACGGTGTAGGGCTTCCTGTCCCGCGTCTCCGGGCGCGACTGCGTGATGAGCTGGCGCTGATCCTCCCAGAATTCGAGGAACTTGTCGGTGCCCTCGGTGATCTGCGCGTAGAGCGAGGCGGAGAACTCGGCGAAGCCCTCGCTCATCCACTGGTCGCGGTAGGACTTCCAGCCGACGAGGTGGCCCCACCACTGGTGCGCGATCTCGTGCGGCCCGACGTACTTGAAGAAGCTGTCCGAGGCGTACTGCGCCGACCCCGACGCCATGTAGCGCTGCGTCGCGTCCTGGAAGGCCGTGTAGGGCATGTAGACGAGCGTGGGCCACGCCTGGCCGAAGTTCGGCGCGGGCTGCTCGGTCATGGCGACGCGCGTGTAGGGGAGTTTGCCGAAGAAGCTGTCGTAGATGCGCACCGCGTTCTGCGTGACGGGGAGGATGCGCTTCCAGGCCCCGGCCGTGGACATCGAGCCGCCGACGCCGCCGCCCATCCCGATGCTCTCCTCGTTGGCGTAGAACTCGATCTGGTAGCCGGTCTTCTCGTCCACGACGTCCTTGCGCTTGAAGTCGCCGTAGTTGAAGCCGGCGACGGCCAGCTCGATCTTGCCGCTCGACCACTTCGCCACGGCGCGGCCGCCGTCCACGGCCGGCGCGCCCTCGGGCGCGCCCGTCCCGACGAGCGTCAACTCCTTCGGGTAGTGGACGGTCACGTCGAAGATGGCGCGGTCGCCGAACTGCGTGCCGCCGTTGTTCGGGTACCAGGAGGCGCGCGGGACGAGGAAGAAGTTGCCGTGGCCCACGTCGATCAGCGCGTCTCCGCCCTGGTACTCGACCGTCACCTTGTACTCCTTGCCCGCCTCCAAAGGCTCGGGCCAGATGAGGGCGAAGTCGCCGTCGCGCTCCTTCTTCTCCTGGATGAAGTGGAGGTCGCGCCCCTGCTCGTCGCGGACGCGATTGACGCGCAAGGAGGGGAAGAGGTCGAAGGGCAGGACGCGCGAGCCGCCGACGAGCGGGCTGAAGGTCAGGGTGTCGGAGGCGGCGAGATGCGTCCCCTTGATGGCGGCGCTGATCTCGTGGTGCTTGATGTCGAAGATGCGGTGATCCTCGTCGCTGTTCCCCTTCCCCGCCCGGTACTCGTCCGTGAGGTGGAAGGCCGTCCAGTAGCCGCCGTCGGTCTCGCCGTAGCTGGCGAGCAAAACCTCCTCGGGCGAGACCTCGGGGATGCCGAGCGGATCCATCTGGAAGACGAGCTTCTCGAACCGCTTCCCGCCGACGAAGGCGACGAAGAAGCCGGGCCGCTCGGGCGTGTAGAGGTCGATGAGCGTGCGCAGCTCCATGTTCGTGCGGAGCTGCTTGCGCAGCAGGCTCTGGTTGTCGTTGTAGATCTCTCGGGCGCGCGCGGCCTGCGGGCCGTTCGTCCCGAACTTCGCCTGCGGCGACGCCTTGACCTCCTGGTAGGTCTTGTCGGTGAACCGCAGCGTCAGCTTCGTGAAGCGCTCGTTGAGGGAGGAGCCGCCGGTGAAGAACGCGAGGCTGCGCTTCTCCCAATCGACGGGCGGCGTCAGGCTCAGCTCGCCCTCGCCGACGAAGACGGCGCCGGTGACGCGCCCCTCGACCGGGGGCAGGAAGTAGAGTTCCCCGCTCTGCAAGGTGAACGCGGCCGCGTCGCGCTTGAGGACGAGATTCGAGACCTGCGCGTACGCGCCCGCGAAGTCCTGCGCCCCGCCCTGCTTGCGCAGCGCCGTGTAGGTCGGGTCGGAGTTCGGCGTCACCCCGTTGGCCGAGACCGTCACGGAGGTCTCGACCGTGGCGACTTCGAGCTTGAAGTCGAGCCTCGCCGCCTTCCCCTCGGCGACCGCTTGCTTCTCCGACATCGAGGGGCCGAAGCCTTCGGCGACGACGCCCACGGTGTAGGTGCCGGGCGGGAGGTTGGGGATTTTGTACTGGCCCTGTGCGTCCGTCTTGACGGTGGCGACGGGCTGCCCGCCCGCCTCCGGGTAGACCGTGACGGTCGCGCCGACGACGACCGCGCCCTTCGGGTCGGTGACGGTGCCGCTCAGCTCGCCGCCCGCGGCCGCGGCCGCCGACAGGGGCGCGAGCAGGAGGGGCAGGAGCAGGGTCAGGGCGGCGAGCTTGCTTCTGAGAGACATCTTGATAGAACTCCTGGCACTTGCGTGAGGGCACACCGCGCTTGAATTTTCGAGCCCGCCGGGGTGCTGTTTAAGTGTTTGAAGGTTGAGCCGGGGAGTCCGACGCGTCCACGCCGGCTTTAAGGTTTCGCGGGCGTATTATTCCGCGGCGCGCGGCGCGCGTCAAACGCCGGGCGGGCGCGCTTGACTTCTGCGCCGGGCGCCGATAAAACGGCTGCCGAACCCGCAAACTTCAACTTCAGGAAGGACTGGACAGAGATGGCCGGCCAGATGATCGAGTTTCAGAGTAACGGCGGCACCGCGCAGGGCTACCTGTCGCTGCCGGAGTCGGGGCACGGCCCCGGGGTCGTCGTCATACAGGAGTGGTGGGGCCTTGTGCCGCACATCAAGGACGTGGCCGACCGCTTCGCCGCCGCGGGCTTCGTCGCGCTCGCGCCCGACCTCTACCACGGCGACGTGGCGCGCTCGCCCGACGAGGCCGGCAAGATGATGATGGCGCTCAACATCGCGCAGACCGAGAAAGACCTGCGCGGCGCCGTCGAGTACCTTTTAAATCAGGAGGCGACCGAGGGCGACGGCGTCGGCACCGTCGGCTTCTGCATGGGCGGCGCGCTCTCGCTCTACGCCGCGTCGAAGAACGAGCGGGTGGCGGCCTGCGTCGTCTTCTACGGCATCCACCCGAAGGTCGAGCCGGACTTTGAGAACCTGCGCGCGCCCGTCCTCGGCCTCTTCGCCGAGAAGGACAAGTCAGTCCCGCCCGAGGCCGTCCGCGCCCTCGAAGAGAAGGCGCGCGCGCACGGCAAGTCCATCGAGACGCACACCTACCCCGGCACCGACCACGCCTTCTTCAACGACACGCGCCCCGAAGTCTACGACGCCGACGCAGCCGCCGACGCCTGGCGCCGCACGTTGGAGTTCTTCCGGGAGCATCTGGGGAAGTAGGCGAGACTGAAAGCCGGGAGCGCGGGCATCCCTGCCCGCCAAAGCGTGCCACAGCACGCTTAGCCGTGAAGCGCCGTCTCCCAACGTTGGGAGACGGCGCTTCTTCGCCTTCGCGCCTGCGGCGCTCATGGCGGGCAGGATGCCCGCGCTCCCGGCTTGGGCAGTCGCTTCCGTCTGTACGCCGCTATAAATTCTCCCTTTTTGGCGGAACGTCGGACTTCGGAAGTCCGACGTTCCGCCTCGAAACCCCAATGTTCCTGTTTGAGATAGGAATATTTCGGTTCGGAACAGGAACATTTCGGTTCGGAACCGAAATGTTTCGGTTTTAAACCGGAAAGTTTCTGTTCCGAACCGAAATGTTCCTGTTCCGAACCGGAAAGTTTCGGTTCTGAACCGGAATGTTTCGGTTCCGAACTGGAATGTTCCTGTTCGGAACCGAAATGTTTCGGTTCCGAACTGAAATATTCCTGTTCCGAACCGGAATGTTCCGGTTTGAAACCGGAATGATGGACTCCGCCGGCTAACCTCCGACGCCGCGGCTCACAACTGCCCGCCGCCGTCTGCCTGCCGCCTCCCCTCGCTCGGTTGCATCACGCGGGGGGATGGCTTAAAACATTTGAACGCGCCGGAAGGTTCGAGGAAGAGGTTGGGGACGTAAGGGATGTTCGTCGAAAGTAAGGTGAAGACGAAGCTGCTGCGCCAGATGGGCGAGGCGGTCAAGGACTTCGGGATGATCGAGGACGGCGACCGCGTGATGGTCTGCCTCTCGGGCGGCAAGGACAGTTACACGATGCTCGACCTGCTGCTCGACGTGCAGCAGCGCGCGCCCGTCCGCTTCGACCTCCTCGCCGTCAACCTCGACCAGAAGCAGCCCAACTTCCCCGCCGACGTGCTGCCGAACTACCTCAAGGGGCGCGGCGTGCCCTTCCGCATCGTCGAGCGCGACACCTACTCGGTCGTCAAAAGGCTCGTGCCCGAGGGCAAGACCTTCTGCTCGGTCTGCTCGCGCCTGCGCCGCGGCATCCTCTACAACACCGCGGTCGAGGAGGGCTGCACCAAGGTCGCGCTCGGCCACCACGCCGACGACATCACGGCGACCTTCCTCTTGAACCTCCTCTACGTCGGACAGCTCAAGGCGATGCCGCCCGTCCTCCGCTCGGACGACGGCCGCAACACCGTCATCCGCCCGCTCGCCTACTGCCGCGAACGGGACATCGCGGAGTACGCCGCGCTGAAAGATTTCCCGATCATCCCGTGCGACCTCTGCGGCTCGCAGACGAACCTCAAGCGCGCGCGGGTCAAGCGGCTCGTCGAAGAGCTTGAGCGCGAGATTCCGCACGTCCGCGCCTCGATGCTGACGGCGCTCACCAACGCCGTGCCCTCGCACCTCCTCGACCCGTCGCTCTTCGACTTCAAGTCCCTGCGCGCCGCCGGCGCCAACGTCGAGGCCGAACTCGACGCCGCGCTCGGCCACGCCGAGCCGGACGACGCGGCCGCGCTCGTCTCCATCGGTTAAGCGATGGCCGCGACTAAGAGCAAATCAAAGGCTGCCGCGAAGAAGGCGAAGAAGGCGAAGCCTGCGAGTAAGAAGGCCGCGTCGAAGCCGAAGGCAGCCAAGAAGGCGGGTGCGAAGGCTCAGCCGACAAAAGCGGCGAAGGCGCCTAAAGCAAAAGCCCCGAAGGAAGTGCTGGACTTCGGCGGGTTCCCGGCGGGGTCTGTGACGCGGCACGAGGTGACGCTGTGCCTGTCGTGCATCTACAAGCTCTTCACGAACCAGCTCGGGCTCGCGCCGCGGACGGCTTACAACGAGATACGCCGTTACGCGCCGACCGTCGGGGAGTTGACGGCGCGTGAGCCGCAAAGGCCCTTCTTCAAACCGTCCGAAGAGAAGAACCCGCGCTGCCCTTACTGCGACGCGCCGAAGCGCTGGCACGCGCGCCTGAGCGTCTACCGCGTCGAGGGCGGCAAGGCTTCGGACGCCGCGCGCCGGGCGCTCGTCAAAAAGCTCCCGACGAAGGACGAACAGTTTCTGATTACGGAAGAGAAGAAGACCGCGCGGCAGGTCTTCTTCGAGTGGCTCGAACGGCTCGGGCAGACGCTCGACTTCGAGGAGGACGCGGCGTGGATGCCGGCGGCCGCGCGCGCTTACCTCGAGCGGCGCGAGCCGCAGTCGGACTGGGCGGCGGCCTTCGAAGGCGCCCGCGCCGTGCGCCGCTCGCAGCGGCTCGAAGAGGGCTGGGAGCGCGACGGCTCGCGCCTCTTCCTCGCGCCCGCGCTCTACAACGACGTGCTCTTGGTGCAGTACCTCGTCAGCCGCTCGCACCGCCACGGCGGGCGCACCTTCGAGGGCCGCCTCACCCTGCCCGACCTCGTCGGCCGCATGCGCCGCGGCGGCCACCTCGACGCGCAGGGCATCACCGACCGCGACCGCTTCGACGTGCTCGAACAGCTCGTCGAACACCTCACCGGCGGCGACTCCCCCGCCCGCCTCCACTTCATCACCGACCGCCGAGACCTTCTCGACAAGGTCAAGGACGCTTACACGCGCCACGCCGCGTAGGGAACTTCGGGCGGCCTATTTTTCCTCGTTCTTTTTGTTCTCGTCCTTAGCCGCGCCCGCGAGTAACTTGTGCGCTCGCTCGCGCAAGCCCGCGGCCTGGGCACGCAGCCCCTGCTTCTCGAATTCGGCGGCGATGTCGTTCAGCACCTTGGCGTCTTCCTTGGGGTCTGAACCCCTGATCAGGCCGTCTTCATCCATGAAGAGCCCGTAGACGGCTTTGCCCGTGTCGTCATAGCCGAGCTTCGTGAAGCCTATCGACAGCTTCCCCAGATTTCTATTCAGCTTCACTTCGTCGAGGTCTCGCAGCGTCTTTCCGAGGAAGATCATTTTCGCGATCTCTATGGTGGGCTTTGAGATGAACGCCTCGGTGAGTTCGTTCCGCTTCTTGAGCCGTTGGTTCGCCACGACCTCGGCCTGGCGCGCCTTCTCGGCCTCCACGCGCTGACTCTCCGCCTTCGCCAGCGCGCTCACCAACTCTTTCCTCGCGTTGTCGGCCTCCAGCTGCCGTGCCATCGCCGCCGCCGCGTTCTGCTCGGCCTTCAACCTCTGCTCGTCGGCCAGCGTCCTCTGCTTTTCCGCCTCCTGACTTTGGAGGGTGGCCTTTTTCTCCTCCTTTTTCGCCCGCTCCGTCTGCTGACCGGCGATTCTTCGCTGGTGGTCAGCCCAGTAGAAGCCGGCAGCCGCTACCAGCAGCAGGAAGATTGCCACGACCAGGCTTGTGTAGATCAAGGCGTACTTCTGCTTCTGGCGCTTGGCCGAGTTCTCGTCACTGGTGACGATGTATTCGCGTTGGAGCGGGGTCAGCGTTGGCTCAAGCTCACCTTTCCCCATCCACTGCTTGGCTTCGGTCAGGTCGTGGCCGCGCAGGAGGAGGTTCGTGTCGCGGCCCCGCGTCTCCCAGTCGGTGGCGCGCACCAGCAGGCGCGTGTGCGCCTGCACCCACACGAGGTCGGACTTGATGGCCTCGCGCAGTTGCTCGAACGAGGACTTGAAGTCGGAGCCGTCGTCGAAGCGTATCCAGTGCTCCTTCTTCAACTCCTCGGGCAGCTTCCACTCCTCGATCTTGCGGATGACCACGGGGACGACGCGCTTGTGCTGGCGGGCGGCGTGCCGCAGTTCCTGGAGGCAGAAGGAGGACTGCGCCGAGGCAGGGCTGAGGACGAAGACGAAGGTGTCGGCCGCCGCGATGGCCGCCGCCACCTGATCCTCGAAGTCGCTGGCGGCCAGGATGTCCCAGTCGATGAGCATCTCCTCGCCGGCCTCCCGGAACGCCTCCCGCAGCCGCTCGGCGAACGCTCTGTCCTTGCGCGCGTAGGCGAGGAAGACCTTGGCCGAGCCCTTCTTGATAGAGTGGGCCTGCGCCGCGCCGTCGGCGGCCAGCTTCTCGGCCGCCTCCTTCTTGGGTTTGAGTTCGAGCTGCTCCTTCTCGTAGGCGTCCTGCGAGGTGACGAGGAACTCGTTCTCCAGCTCGGTGAGCGCGTCCGGGTTGTTCTTCGCCCAGTCGCTCAGCTCGAAGAGGTTCGCGCCCCAGATGAGGAAGTCGGGGGCGCGCTCCCTCCTCGCCCAGTCGCTCGCCAGTTGGGTGATGCGCTTGTGCTGCTCGCGGCTTGTCGCCTCCTGCATCGCCCACTCGTTGAGCCGGCCCCACTGACGGATGAGGCTCTCGTGAGAGATGTCGATGGCGGTCTCGTCGTCGAGCCGCTGCTTCCCGTCGTCGGGCCCCTCCTTGAGGGGCGGCACGAGGAAGGAGCGCCCCTCGGCGCGGAAGGCGTCGAGGACGCGCTCAATCTCCCCGAAGGGGACTTCCCTCAGCTTCGGCGACCGCCGGACGACGCCGAGCCTCGTCTGGCGGCGCACGACCTTACCCTCCTTGACGCGCGTGATGTTGCGGAAGACCGCCTCGGCGATGGGCTGCTGGCGCTCGGGGTCGAGTTCGGCGTAGACCTCCTCGGCGTGCTTGCAAAGCGTGTTGCTCAGCTCGCCCATCTTCTTGTAGTGGTCGAAGTCGATCTTCGCGCCGCCGTCGTGCCGCCACTGGTTCCAGAGCCGCATCATCGCGTGCTGGAGGATGGGGAGGTGGTCGGCGTCTTCCTTGAGGTCGTTGATGAGCGTGTCGGCCAGCCGCTCGGAGATGGAGCCGCCGGCCGCCTCGACCGGCCCCTTGATGACGTCGCGCAGCTGGTCGCGCTCCATGCGCGGCAGGAGGTAGAGGCCGTTGTTGATGGCCTCGGCGAGGCCAGGGTAGAGCGCGCACTCGCCGAGGTGGTCGGAGCGCATGGTGAGCGCGACGTAGATGGGCAGCCCCCTGTACTCCGGGCTCAGCGCCTCGATGAGGAGCTTGACGAAGGCGCGCGCCTCGTCGCTGGCGGCGGCCGTGCCAACGTCGCGGACGAAGGTGAAAAGTTCCTCGAACTGGTCAACCAGGATAAGCAGCCGCTCGCGCTCGCCCAGCGGGTAGCGGTGGAACGCCTCGACTATCCCGAGCGGCCCCTTCCGGAGGATGGCCTTAACGATGGCGGCGGCCTCCTCCGGCGATTCGGCCGGCACGTCGAGCGCCTCCGGGTCGCTCAACGCCAGGGCGAGCTGCGCGACGGGGCTCTGCCAGGGGCGCAGCACGGCGACGCGCCACATGCCAGGCAGCCCGCCGGCCTTGAGCGAGGCGATGAGCCCCGCCCGGATGAGCGAAGACTTCCCGCACCCGGAGGCGCCGACGACGGCGAGGAAGCGCATGTGGCGCAGGCGGATCAGCAATTCTGAGAGGTCGCCCTCGCGCCCGAAGAAGTATTCGGACTCGTGCTCCTCGAACGGGCGCAGTCCGGGGAAGGGGTTTTCGGCCGCCACGGCCGGCGGCGCTAAAACTTCTACGCTCATCTCGTTCGCCTCCGCACTTCAGTTCTTGACGGCCACGGCCTTGATGAAGGGTTCGAGCGATTGCGGGTCGATCCCCTTGCGGCACTTGAGCACCTGCCAGTCCACGAAGGAGAGGCCGAGGTCGTCCTTCGGGTCGGGCGGGCCGTCGCAAATCGCCTTGGCGTAGAGCGGGTTGTTCCGCTTCTGGGCTATATCTCGCGCCTTGATCGTCACCTCGCGCGCCCACGCCCGCGGGGAGCGCCCGTAGAGGATGAGCACCGCGTCGCAGCCCAGGATGCGCGGGCGGAGCTCCTTCATCCGCTGCTTTTCGTCGCTGCCGTCCATGAGCAGCACGTCCTGCTTGTGCCCGTTCAGCTCGCTCATGATGAGGTCGGCCTCCTGCTGGTCGTCCGGGTGGTGCGCGACGTAGACGAGCGCCGTCCGGTTCGGCTCGAACCTGCCTTTCATCTTCTGCTTAGGCGGCAGCGCCTGCTTCACGATCTCCTCCATCAGCTCCTCGACGCTCTTCTGAATCAGTTCCATCGGGGACTCGGCGTCCTGCTCGTAGCGCAGCCCCTCCAAAAACTGGTGGTGCGTCGGGTTCTGTGCCTCCACCGAGGCGACGTCGAGGGCGGGCGGGAGCCAGACTATCCGCCGCAGCGGCTCGCGCGACGCTTCCTCCCGCTTGTGCTCCGAGGCGAGGCGGTACTGGATGTGGGTGGCGGGCAGGTCGTCGCCGTCCGGGGCCTTGCCCGCCAGCGCCCCCAGCAGGTGCACCGAGAGCGCGGCCTCCGCGAGGTTCCTCGCCACCTCCCTTTTCAGCTCGCGCGCGCGCGGGGGCAGCCGCAGCTCCGGGAGCACGCGGACGCCCTGCTGCGTGAGCGCTTCCTTGACCCGCGCGCGCACGTGTTCGAGGTCGTCGGCCACCTCCGCGAGGTAGACCGAAACGCCGGCCGAGGGCACGGGCGTGGCCGGCGGCCGCCCGGCCATGCGCGTCAGGATTCTGCCCACCTCGCTCGCCAGCAGCTCCATCGTGGCCCAGTAGCCGTCGTCCTGCGCGCCCTCGACCGTCCGCATGAACCTGCGCTCGTTGCCGCGCTCGTCCATGGCGTAGAACGTGTAGCCGTCGGTTCTGCTGATGCGCGGGTCGAGCTTCTGGCCGGAGATGCCCGAGAGGATGAGCTTTATTAGGCGGCTCTTCTTGCCGTCCTCGAACTCGACGGCGATGTCGCCGCTGTCGCAGAAGGTCTTGAGCTCGTCGGCGCAGTAGGTGGACTCGAAGTAGCTCTTCGACATCACGGCGACCATCACGGCGCTTTGGCCGATGGCCCGCTTGATCTTGTCGTCGTAGAAGTCGGCCCCCTCAATCGTCCGGGTATCTTTCCAGATTTTCAGATTATTCCGGTCGAGGCTGCCCTCCCTGCTGAGGTGGCCGGGCAGCTGACGCTCCAGCGTGTCGATGAAGCCCGCCACCCAGCCGACGTCCTTACCCCAACGGGGGATGTCGTCGTCGTGCGCGTAGCTGATGAAGACGTCGTTCGCGTAATTCGGGAGGTATGCCATCGCTCGGAACCTTTCTGGCGCGGGTGATTGAGTCGCGAGAGCCGGGCGGGTGGCCGCGGCGGCTTCGGGTGAATTGAAGTTGACAGCCCGAGGGCACGGCCGTCTGAAGGAACGAGGAAAAGACGACGATTACGAAACCGCGCGGCCCCGATACTTCAAGAGGTTGGGGCGGCTTGGCCGAAGTAGCGCGGCAGATACTACTCCAAACCGATTCTGGTTGGCAACATTTTTTCCGCCGCTATGAGGTGTGAGGATGATGAAGGCGGCGCGGCCCGGGAGCATGCTCCCGGGCCGCGCCGCCCCCCGCGCGCTCGGCGCCCGTTCACCTGTCCATCTTGTTCCAGTGCACGCGCAGCGGCTGGGCGAGCGAGATGTCGCGCAGGTCGAAGACGGCGTAGGCGGGCTGCTCGAACTTGAAGAGCTGGTAGACGCCCTCCTGCGTGGTCGCCGAGAAGGTGCCGTCGCGGTCGTCGAGGTAGCGCGTGGCGTCGGCGACCGTGGGGCGCGCCTCGCTCGTGTCGTCGCCGAGCGCGTCCACGACGTAGGACTTCAGGAGCTTCGGCCAGTAGGAGGCGAAGAGGCGCTGGCTGGCGAAGACGTCCGCCCAGACGGCCTTGCCGTTGCGCGCCACGACGACGCCGACAACGCCCGGCTGCAACACCTCGCGCTCCAGCGCGTGCAGGTAGTCGTCCATCTGCGCGCCGACGCGCTTGCTCGCGTAGACCTCCTGGTAGGTGTCGGTCGAGTTGGCCGTGCCGAGCCGCGCGTTGTTCTCGCCGACCTCCTTCCAGACCTCGCCCTGCGCCTTCTTGTCCTGCGCCGCGGCGCGCAGCTTCGGGTGCGCGACCGCGCCGAGGCTTGAGAACTTCGCCTCTTTGGGCTCCGGCGCCTCCATCGGCGCCGCCGCCGAGCGCCCCGCACCGCTGCCGCCGCCCGAGCCGTAGCTCGTGGTGCGCGGCGTCCAGCGCCCGTGCTCGACGCAGAAGACGTTCAAGGCGACGGGGATGCTGACGGGCGGGATGAGCCTGTCCTCCTGCACGATCCTGTCCTGCTTGCCGCCGACGACGACCTCGCCCGCCAGAAGCATGAGCTTCTTGCCCGAGCGGTTGACGAGCGCCAGCTCGTTCACCGAGGCGCCGCTCGTGTAGGCGACGTTCTCCTGCCGCATGTTGGCCGCGTTCGCGTGCGGGTAGGTCGCGCGCGCGGCCTGCCCGCCGCTGCCGCGTTCGGTGATGACGACCGTGCCCGCCTTCGTGCCCTCGTCGAGCGTGATGTAGGCGTCGGAGCCCGGCAGGTCTTGGCCGCGGACGGGGAAGATCGTCAGATTCTTGTAAGAGACAGGCGCGAGCACCTGTAGCCCCTGTTCGTGCCGGTTGCCCTTCGCGCGCGCGGCCCGCGGCCCGTTGGGCAGCATGAGCGCCGACAGCAGGAGCGCGCACGCGCCGAGCGCCGCCGCCAAAGTTCTCGAACCCGGAATGAGAGTCATCGTTTGCCTCCTCGAAAGTCTGGTCTGTTCTGGAATGTGCGGAGCACGCGCGGCGCCGCGGGCGAGGGCAGACACACGCGTGCCGCCGCGCGGCCGTTCCGGGGCTGACGGCCGCTTTGCGCTTTCATGTTCCGACGTGTGAACGCGCGCGGGTGTTGGAACTTGCGCGGCGAAGAGAGTTGGAACCCGGCGGGTGCAGTCGGTGTCGAAAGGTCTATTAACAATTCAAGCGGAGGAGGTGAAACATGAGAGACGCCAGCCCTTCGGTCAACGTCACGCCGCTCATCGACATCCTGCTGGTGCTGCTGATCATCTTCATGGTCATCACGCCCTTGAAGCCGGCGCGCTTCAAGGCGTACGTGCCCCAGCCGGTGGAGGACGAGAGGGTGAAGGTGAGTCCGCAAACTCTGGTCGTCTCGGTCGAGAGAGACCTCTCGATGAAGCTGCTGCTGGGGAAAGACGTGGTGGCCGAGGCGACGGTGGGTGACGCCAGCGAGGTGGCCGCGCGTCTGGCCTCGGAGTGGCGCGAACGCAAGCTGACGGGCAAGTGGAAGACTGACCTGGCCGCGCGCACAGACCTCGCGCCCGACGACAGGATTGAGCGGACGGTCTTCGTCCGCGCCCCGCGCTCCGTTCGATACGGCGAGGTGGCGCGCGTCATCGACGCCATCAAGGGCGCCGGCGCCCAACCCGTCGGCCTCCAGACCGACGAGCTGCCGCAGTAAAGCAGTAGGCAGATGGCAGTAGGCAGTAGGCAGTTAAGACAGAGACCCGTTCAAAACGGCCCGCGTAAAAACGGAGGCGGCGAGATTGTGACTCGCCGCCTCCGTTTCGTTAAGACCTATTTCACTAAAGTCTTTTTGCCTTAACTGCCATCTGCCATCTGCCATCTGCCTACTGCTTTTTCGCCTCGCGGGCGCGCCCCTCGTCGGTGGGGTCGGGCAGGCGCGAGGTGACGGCGGAGTCGGACGCCTCGGGCGGGCGGCGCTTGTAGCGGTGCGTGACGGGGCGGCGGCGGCCGATGCCGATGGCGTGGCGCGAGATGATGAGCGTCGGCGGGAGCTGCCGCCGCTTGAACTCGTTGGCCGGCGACTCGACGCGGTTGAGGATGTCGTAGACGAGCGCGCGTTCGTGCCCCTCGGCGACGATCTGTTCGGGCGAATACTTTCGCTCGAAGTAGAGGCGGAGGATGGGGTCGAGCGCGTCGTAGGGCGGCAGGCTCTGGTCGTCGAACTGGTCGGGCGCCAGCTCGGCCGAAGGCCGCTTGTCGATGATGGCCGTCGGGATCAGCTCGCCCCCGCGGTTGATCTGGCGCGCGAGGTCGTAGACCTCCGTCTTGAGCACGTCGCCGATGACCGCGAGCCCGCCGTTCGTGTCGCCGTAGAGCGTGCAGTAGCCGAGGGCCAGCTCCGACTTGTTGCCGGTCGAGAGGAGCAGACGCCCCTCGGCGTTCGAGACGGTCATCAGGATGTTGCCGCGCAGGCGCGATTGCAGGTTCTCGGCCGCGAGCGACTCGCCTCCGCGCGAAGGCTTGGTCAGCCCCATCTCCTTCGTCAGGACTTCGAAGGCCGAGGTGATGGGGCGCTCGACGACGGGCATCCCGAACTTCTTACCGAACGCGATTGAATCCTCGACGCTCCCGCGCGAGGAGAAGGGCGACGGCATCATCACGCCGAGCACGTTCTCCGCCCCGATGGCCTCGCACGCGAGCGCGGCGACGACGGCCGAGTCGATGCCGCCCGAGAGCCCGAGCACGGCGCGCTTGAACCCGTTCTTGCGCGCGTAATCCCTGATGCCTAAGACGAGGGCTTCCCTGATCGTTTCGATGTCGTCGCCGGGCAGGCAGCGCTCGTCGCGCACGCCGCAGTCGAGGTCGATGGTTGAGACGAACTCTTCGAAGGGCGGCGCCTGGAGGATGGTCTCGCCGCGGCAGTCGGTGACGAGCGAGGCGCCGTCGAAGAGGACGCCGTCGTTGCCGCCGACGAGGTTGACGTAGACGACCGGCAGGCCCGACGCCTTCGAGCGGTGCGAGACCATCTGGCACCGCTGCCCCATCTTCCCGCGGTTGAACGGCGACGCGTTGGGCGAGACGATGACGGTCGCGCCCAGCTCGATCACCTCGTCGGTCGGGTCGTTCGCGTAGAGCCGCTCCTTCCAGAACGTCTTGTCGTTCCAGAAGTCCTCGCAGACGACGACGCCCAGGCGTTCTTTACCCAGCTCGAACAGCCGCCGACGCTCGCCCGACTGGAAGTAGCGCGGGTCGTCGAACACGTCGTACTCGGGCAGCAGCGTCTTGTCGGCGAAGCCCAGCAGCTCGCCGTCGCGGATGACGGCCGCCGAGTTGAAGAGCTTCCGCCCGTGCGCCGCGCCCGTCGGCCTGACGGTGCCGACGACCGCCGTCAGCCCCTTCGTCGCCGGGATGATTCTTTCGAGCGGCTTCAGAGAGGACTCGACGATGTCGCGGTCGAGGAACCAGTCGAGCGACGTGTACCCTTGCACGCACGCCTCGGGGAAGACGATCAAGTCCGACCTCTCTTCCCTCGCCTGACCGATGGCGCGAAGTATCCGCTCCGTGTTCCCCTCGTAGTCCCCGTTCGTCGTGTTGATCTGCCCGATGGTGACGCGCATGTGTGAGATTCTATCACCGATTCCCCGACCCGCGGGGCTCAGCGGAAGTCCTTGATGAGCATCACGTCGTAGAAGGTGTCGCCGCGCGCGACGGCGAGTTGGCGGCCGTCGCGCGAGAAGGCGAACCAGAGAATCTTGTCCGACTTCCAGTCCGTGAGCGGCCGCGGCTTGCCCCCTTCGAGCGGCAGCGTCCAGAGGTTCGAGACGTTGTCCGCGTCCCTGACGACGACGAGCGCGCGGCCGTCCGGCATCCAGCCCGCGTCGTGCGTGTTCCCGGGCGGGTCGATGACGCGGACGGGCTCGCCGCCCGCCGACGGCGCGAGCTCGATCTTCGCGGGCGCGTCCGGGCTCTCGCGGTAGTAGTAGAGCAGGAGGCCGCCGTCGGGCGAGAGGGCGGCCGGGCCGGTCTCCCTGCGCGTCAACTGCTCGGGCTGTCCGCCGTCGAGGGGGACGCGCCAGGGCACCTGCCGGCCGGAAGCGTCCGGCCCCGAGTAGAAGACCCAGCGGCCGTCGGCCGAGACCTGCGGGAAGCTGTACTGGCCCGAGTTGCGCGTCAGCTCCTTCGGCGCGCCGCCGTCCGCGTTCATGCGCCAGATGCTCCAGCCGACGCCGCGGTTGGTCTCGAAGACGACGGAGCGACCGTCGGGCGAGACCGAGGGGTAGTTGTTGGCGTCGGTGCCGAAGGTCAGTTGTTTGGGGGAGCCGCCGTCGGCGTTCATCACCCAGATGTCGAAGTAGCCGCTCGCGCGCGACGTGTAGACGAGGCGCCCGTCCGGCGTCCAGGCGCACCCGTTGTTCCCGTTCTCGCGCCCCGTCGTGACCTGCCGCGCGCCCGCGTAGTCGCCGCCCGTCACGACCCAGACGTTCGAACGCAGCTCGCTCCTCGTCGCGGCGAGGGTCTTGCCGTCGGCCGTCAGGCTGAGGCTGTCGAACTGGTTCGAGTCGTTCGTGAGCTGGCGCGGCTCGCCCGAAGGGTAGGCGACCTGCCAGATTTGCGCGGGGGTGCCGGGCGCCGACGCGCGGTCGCGCCCGGCGAGGAGGAGCGCGCTGCGGTCGGGCAGCCACGCCAGCCCGAGGATCGAGCGCCAGCGCGCCGAGGAGATGACCGACTCGCGCCCGTCCGCGACGCGCGCCTCGGCGACGTGCGTGTAGTAGCCGTCCCGGTCTTCGCCGTAGAGGGCGTAGGCGACCGACTCCCCGTCGGGCGCCCAGGCGGGGCTCCGGGCCGCCTCCGGCGCCTTGTACACGACGAGCGCCCGCTCGCCCGTGCCGTCCGACTCGGAGACGACGACGGCCGAGTCCTTCGTCTTCGCGTCGTCGCGCACGAAGGCGAACCGGCGGCCGTCGGGCGAGAAGCTGACGGCGCTGTCCACGTCGTGGTTGAGGCCGCGGGGGGCGCCGCCGAGCAGGGGCACGCGGTAGAGGTCGCCGGCGGGGCCGCCGCCCGCGGCCGCGAGGTAGTAGAGGTAGTTGCCGTCGGGCGAGAAGGTCAGGCCGCGGTAGTGCGTCTCGGGCGCGGCGGGGACGATCTCCTTGTCGCTCGGCTCGACCACCTGCCGCAGGTGTATGCTCTGGCGCGCGCCGTCGGCGGAGACGTAGGCGACCCAGCGCCCGTCCGGCGAGATGACCGCCTCGCTCGCGCGCCCCGAGTCGGTCAGCGACCTGACCTGCATCGACGCGCGCGCGTCCGCCGCCGGGGGGCCGCCGCGCACGAGCCTGTAGACGGCGAAGGCCAGCCCCGCGAGCACCAGGGCGCCGAGCCCGGCGAAGAGCCACGCGCGGCGCGCGACGGCGGGCGCGGCGACGCCGGGCGAGGTGGGCTGCGTCGTACCCGCGCCGACCTGCGTCGCGTGCGCGCCGGACGCGGTCGAGCCCGGGTGCGAGGCGGCGGCGAGACGGCCGCCCGTGACCTCCATCCCCGGGCTCGACGGGCCGTGCGGGACGGAGTGGTCGAGGTGCGCGCCCGCGTCCACGCGCCGCTTGAGCCTTTGGAGCTTGGCGAGCATCTGCCTCGTCGTCAGACGCGCCTCGCGGTCTTTGGCGAGCGCGTCCGCGACGATCTCCTGCAAGAGGTCGGGCACGTCGGGCAGGTAGTTTGAGAGCGGCGGCGGCTCTTCGTCCTGGATGGCGACGATGGTGTGGCTCGCGGACTTGCCGCGGAAGGGCAGGTGCCCCGTCAGCATCTCGTAGAGGACGACGCCCAGACTCCACACGTCTGTGCGCGCGTCCACCTCCTCGCCGCGCGCCTGCTCGGGGCTCATGTAGGAGACGGTGCCGAGCACGGTGCCCGCGCCGGTCGGGGAGAGCGCGCGCGTCGCCGCCTCTGTGTCCACGCTGTTCGCGGCGGGGCCGCCCGTCAGCTTGGCGAGGCCGAAGTCCAAAACCTTCACGTAGCCGTCGCGCCTGACCATGACGTTCTCGGGCTTGATGTCCCGGTGGACTATCCCTTGCCCGTGCGCCTCGACGAGCGCGGCGGCGACCTGCGCGACGAGGTCGAGCGCCTCGACGAGCTTCAGGCGGTGCTCCTTCGTGTGCGCGCGCAGCGTCGCGCCGTCCACGAACTCCGTGGCGAAGAAGCGGCGCCCGTCGGCCGTCTGCCCGATGTCGTAGACCGTGACGATGTTCGGGTGGTTGAGTGCGGAGGCGGCCAGCGCCTCGCGCCCGAAGCGCTCAAGGCGCCGCGGGTCGGCGGCGACTTCGGCCGGCAGGAACTTCAGGGCGACGGGGCGGCGCAGCTCCGTGTCGAGCGCGCGGTAGACGAGCCCCATGCCGCCCTCGCCGACGAGGGACTGTATCTCGTACTTGCCGACGCGCGTCCCGGCTTCGATCTCCATGAGGTTGAAAGGGGCTTAGCTCAATATCGTCACCGCAGGTCGGCGACGCAGACGAGTCGGACAGGAGCGGCGCACATTCTAAATCAGTTTTTCAGTTTTCAGTCTTTAGTTTTCAGTTTTACAGCGGTGCGCAGTTCCGTGCGACGACGATCGCGGGCGGGTCTCGGGGCAGAATTCCGCCTCGGAAGCCCGACGTTCCGCCTCCGGGGCCGATGAATGGGCCTCCGAGGCGGAATTTTCCTCCTCCGAGAAGGAACATTCCTCTTCCGAGAAGGAACATTCCGTCTCGGAGACCCAATTTTCCTTCTTGGAAGAGGAATAAAGGGTCTCCGAGACGAAAAGTTGGGTCTCGGAGAAGGAACGTTCCTTCTCCGAGAAGGAAAATTGGGTCTCGGAGAAGGAACGTTCCTTCTCGGAGACGGAAAATTGGGTCTCCGAGAAGGAATGTTGGGTCTCGAAGAGGGGGAATTGGGTCTCCGAGAAGGAACGTTCCTTCTCGGAGATCCAATTTCCCGCCAAAAAGGCGAATTTAGAGCGATTCGCAATCGAGGGCAGCTGAAAACTATGCCTCCCCGTGCCCGCCGCCGCCGGGCGTCTCGATGCGGACGCGGTCGCCGGGTTTGAGGTCGCGGGAGCCTTTGGCGTCGAGCTTCAACGTTCGGCCTCCGCGGACGAGGGTGTCGCGGCCGGGCCGTCCGTCTTCCCCGCCGTCGAGGCCGTAAGGCGCGCGCGCGCGGCGGTCTGCGAGGAGAGACATGCGCGCGGGGACGAGCGTCTCAATCTCCCTCAACACACCGTCGCCGCCCCGTTGCTGCCCACGCCCGCCCGAGCCGCGGCGCAGACGATACGCGCGCACGCGCAGGGGGTAGGCGTACTCCAAAGCCTCGGCCGGCGTGTTCAGGCTGTTGGTCATGTGCGTGTGAACGCCCGAGACGCCGTCGGCCGTGGGCCGCGCGCCCATGCCGCCCGCGACCGTCTCGTAGTAGGCGAACTCGCGCCCCGTGCGCGGGTCTGTGCCCCCGACCGTCAGGTTGTTCATCGAGCCCTGACTTGCCGCCGGCACACGTTCGGGCAGAGCTTGGGCCAGAGCCTTGAAGAGCACGTCCACGATGCGCTGCGAGGTCTCGACGTTCCCGCCCGCGACCGGCGCCGGGTGCGTGGCGTTGACGACCGTGCCGGCGGGCGCGATGACTTCGAACGGCTCCGTCAGCCCCGCGCTCGCCGGCACCTCCTCGGCGCCGACCAGACACCGGAAGACGTAGGCCACGGCCGAGACCGTGATGGCCTCAACGGCGTTGACCGGCCCCGAGACCTGCGGCGCGCTCCCCGTGAAGTCAACGACGGCGCGCTCGCCCCGCACCTCGACGCGCACGCGCAAGGTCACTTCACCCTCGCTCACGCCGTCCGAGTCGAGCGCGTCCTCGGCCTCGTAGACGCCGTCGGGGACGGCGCGCAAAGTCGCGCGCATCATGCGCGCCGAGTATTCGATTAAATGCCTCGCGTACTCGGCCGCCTCCTCGCCCCCCGCGCGCCCGACGATCTCAAGCAGCCGCGCCGCGCCCGTCTTCAAAGAACCTATCTGCGCCTCGAAGTCCGCACGCCGCTCGCGCTCGACCCGCACGTTCGCCAACAGCAGGCGCATCAAGTCCTCATTCACGCGCCCGCCGACGACGAGCTTCACCGGCGGAATCCTCAAGCCCTCGCCGTACACGTCCGTCGCCATCCCCATCGACCCCGGCGTCGCCCCGCCGATGTCGGCGTGGTGCGCGCGATTGGCGACGAAGAAGAGCGGACGGGGGGAAGGGGTGACGGGGTGACGGGGCGAGTTCTGTTTTCGTCTCCCTGTCTCCCCGTCTCCCCTTCCCCCCGTCGCGTCGAAGACGCCCGCGACTAACGTCACGTCGGGCAGGTGCGTGCCGCCGGCGAAGGGGTCGTTGAGGACGACCACGTCGCCGGGGCCGAGCGTGGTCTCGCGCAAAGCGGCCGCGACGGCCATCGGCATCGAGCCGAGGTGGACGGGCATGTGGTCGCCTTGCGCGATGACGCGGCCTTCATGGTCGAAGACGGCGCAGGAGTAGTCGCGCCGCTCCTTGATGTTCGGCGAGTGCGCCGTGCGCCGGAGCGTCAGCCCCATCTCCTCCGCGACCGACGTGTAGAGCGCGCGGTAGATTTCCAGCGTCGTTGGGTCGAAGCGCTCACCCTGCTTCATAATTCGATAATGAGATTCCCGAGCTTATCCATGAACGCATGAGAGTCGGCGGGCACGAGCGTCGTCGAGGAGTATTCCGTGACGACGCACGGCGACTTGAGACGCGCGCCCGCGGGCAGCTCCTCGCGCCGGTAGACAGCCACCTCGCGCGCGCCCCCTTCGAAGTGGACGCGCGCCGTGCGGTGCGGCCTGACGTTTAATTTCTCACCCCGCGCGCGGCGCGGCCTCTCGTCCTTCAACTCTTCGACCAGGCCCGACGCGCGCAGGCGCGCGCTCACCACCTCGACCGAGTCGGCCGTCTGCGCGTAGCCGTAGCTCGCCTCGTGCTCGCGGTGGAAGCGCTCGACCAAGCGGCGCCCGCCGTCCCAGGCGATCTCAAGCTCGAAGGACTGACCCGCGTAGCGCGCCGCGACCGTCCGCTCGTGCCGCTGCCGTTCGTCTTTAAAACCCTCGCGCCTGAGCGCCGCACGCGCCTCGCGCTCCATCTCCCGGAAGGCGCGCTCGACGCGCGCGGCCTGCCGTGCCGCATCACTTCCGACTTCGAGCATGAGCGTCCGGCTCAAACTCTTCACCACGTCCGCGCGCAGACATCCCAACGCCGAGAGCGCGCCCGGCGCCCGCGGCACGAGCACGCGCGGCACGCGCAGCGCGTGCGCGAGTTCGACCGCGTGCAGTCCGCCCGCGCCGCCGAAGGTGACGAGCGTACAGGCCCGCGGGTCGAAACCGCGCTCGACCGAGACGGCGCGCAAAGCCCTCTCCATCCCCGCGTTGACCACCCGCACGACCCCGAGCGCGGCCTCGACGGCCGACACCGCGCGCCCGCCCGCCGCCGTCATCTCGCGCGCGAGTTTGGATAACGCCCCGACCGCGCGACTCTCATCCAACTCGAAATCGCCGCCGAGCAAGTCCGCGCCGCCGAACCTTCCGAGCACTAAGTTCGCGTCCGTCACCGTCGGCAGCTCCGACCGACCGTAGCACGCGGGGCCGGGCACGGCGCCGGCCGACTCCGGCCCGACGCGCAGGCTCCCGCCCGCGTCCACGCGCGCAATCGAGCCGCCGCCCGCGCCCACCGTGTGTATGTCGAGCACGGGCACGGCCACGGGCAGGCCCGCCACGCTCGCCTCGTTCGTCAGGCGCAGGCGCCCCCCCGCGACAAGCGCCACGTCGGTCGAGGTGCCGCCCATGTCGAACGTAATCACGTCCTCGAACCCCGCCGCGTGCGCCGCGCCGACGACGCCGCCCGCCGGCCCCGAGAGGATCGTCCGCACCGGCTCGCGGGCCGCCGCGCGCGCCGAGATGCTTCCGCCCGAAGACTGCATCACGCGCAGTCTTCGTCCGGCGACGTGCGCCCCGAGGCGGCCGAGGTACGAGCCCAAAAGGGGTTGCAGGTACGCGTTGATGGCGACGGTCGAGGTGCGCTCGAACTCGCGGTATTCGGGGAGGATTCTGTGCGAGACGGAGAGCGGCACGCCTTCGAGCGCGTCTTTCAACGCGCGTTCGATTCTTCTCTCGTGCTCGGGGCGCGCGAACGAGAAGAGCAGGCAGACGGCCACCGACTCCGGCCGCGCGCGCTTCAACTTCCTGATGAGAGAAGCGACCTCTTCGTCAGTCAACTCTTCGACGACGGAGCCGTCCGCGGCCACGCGCTCGCGCACGCCGAAGCGCAAAGCGTCTTCGACGAGCGGCGCCGGGCGCACCCAAGTTAAATCATAAAGACTCCCGCGCGCCTGCCGCCCGATGACGAGCACGTCCTCAAAGCCCTCGGTCGTGACGAGGGCCGTGCGCGCGCCCTTGCGTTCGAGCAGCGCGTTCGTCCCCACGGTCGTCCCGTGCACGACATCCAAGTCCTGCACGCGCACGCCCGCCGCCCGCGCCGCGCGCCGCAGCCCCTCGACGATGGCGCGCGAAGGGTCGTCCGGCGTCGAAGGCACTTTAAAGATGCGCGCGCGCCCGCCCGCGTGGTAGACAAAGTCGGTGAACGTCCCGCCCGTGTCCACGCCGACGCGCACCCTGCCGCCCTCAGTCATTCCCTGTCTCTGTCTTGAAGTTCAACTGATGTCCGCCCGGCTGAAAACATCTCGTCGCTCGTCGTTCAAGCTTCCGAGTTAAAGCGGCGGGCGCCGCCAGCCCCCGAGGGCGCGTTCGACTTCGAGGGCGGCGGCCAACGCCACGTCCTCGCGCCAGGGCCGCGCGACGAGCTGCGCGCCGAGGGGCAGGCCGTCGGCCGCGGTGCCGGCGCGGACGACCGCGCCCGGCCAGCCCGTCATGTTGTAGATCATCGTGTAGCTGAAGAAGAGCTGGTTCTGCTGGTCAAAGGTCGTCCCGTGCGGCATCGCCGCGCGCGCGCAGGGCGGGCAGACGACGAGGTCGTAGTCGCGCATGAACGAGAGCATCTCGGAGCGCCACGCGTCGAGCTGGTAGACGAGCATCGTCACCTCGCCCGCCGTCAGACTCTGCGACCCGAGGATGTCGAGCAGTTGTGTCATCAGGGGGCTCGTCTCCGACGTGCCCGACATCATCAAAAGCATCCGCAGCCCCGCGCCCGAGTCCGCCGCGTAGAGCCCGAGCAGGAGGCCGTAGGCGTCGGCCGGCACGGGCGGCCGCGCCTCGGACACCTCCGCGCCCGCGTCCGCCAGCACGCGCGCCGCGTCGCGCACGACGCCCGCGATCTCTTCGGTCGGCGCGACGATGCCGTTGTCGGTGTGGAAGGCGACGCGCAGACTTTTTAAATCGACCTGCGCGGGGTCGCCGAGCGGGACGGGTGCGACGGTCGGGTCGCGCCAGTCTGTGCCGCAGAGAATGGGGAGAGTTAAAGCAAGGTCTTCGACGCGGCGCGCGAGCGGGCCGATCTGCCAGATGGAGTCGAGCAGGCCGCCCATCGGCGGGAAGTGTCCCGTGCGCGGCGTGCGCCCCGACGTGGGCTTGATGCCGGCGATGCCGCAGAAGTGCGCGGGCACGCGGATGCTCCCGCCCGCGTCGCTCCCCAGGCCGAGCGGCGACATCCCCGAGGCGATGGCCGCCGCCTCGCCGCCGCTGCTGCCGCCGGGCGTGCGCGTCAAATCATAAGGGTTGTGCGTGCGGCCGTAGACGAGGTTGTCGCTCTCGAAGGCGAGCGAGATTTCGGGGACGTTGGTCTTGCCGAGGAGGACGGCGCCCGCCGCCTTCAGGCGCGCGACGCCGGCCGCGTCCCGCTCGGGGACGTAAGCCGAGCGCCCACGCGTGCCGCCCGCCGAGACGATTCCTTCGGTCTCGAACGCGTCCTTGATGGTGACGGGGACGCCGTGCAGCGGCCCCCACTCCTCGCCGCGCGCGCGGGCCTCGTCCGCCTCGCGCGCACGCGCGCGCGCCGCGTCGGCCGTCAGGTGGACGACCGCGTTGAGCCGCGGGTTCACCTCCCCGATGCGCGCCAGGTGCGCCTCGACGACCTCGGCCGAAGAGACCTCGCCCTCTCTTATCGCGCGCGCCAGCTCGGACGCGGAAGCGTAGATGATCTCGTCCACGTCTTCTCCCTTAACCCTCCGGCTCAGCCTCCCAGGCGTCCATGAACTGGCGGAGGGCGACGATCTTGCCGAGGTGGTGCGAGGTGTGGACGGCGAGGCTGACGAGCACGTCCGCCATCGTGTTGCCGCGGTCGGTCTCGTGCTTCAGCCGCTCGGGCGACTCCGTCCACCAGAGCGCCTTCTCGATGCCCGCGAGGAACTCCGCGACGAGCGCGTCCCACTCGGCCGGGCTCGCGGGCGGCGCGTCCGGGTAGACGCGCCCCTTCTGCCACTCCTCGTAGAGCGCCTCGTCGCGGTTGACGATGATCGACTGCCAGCGGTTGGTGTGCCAAAGCTCCTCGTAGATGGTGTGCGACTGCGCCGACGGCCGGCGCGTCACCTGTTCGAGCGTGAGCCCCGCCACGATGCGCTCGCGGCGCGCGAACTCGCCGTCCTTGAAAAGGTGTCCCCACTTACTCAACTCGATCTCCCCTCTTCCTTCAACGCGGCAGCGTCTCCGCCAGGAGGCGGAAGACGTTCCCGCCCATGATCGCCGCGACCTCTTCTTCAGTAAAACCCTCTGCGAGCAGGGCGTCGGTGACGAGGACGACGCCCGTCGTGTCGAAAGGCTCTTTGACCGAGCCGTCGAAATCCGACCCGAGCGCGACGTGCTCGACGCCGACCACGTCCGCCGCGTGCCGTATCGCTTTCGCCACCGCGCGCGCGTCCGTCCCGCACGTGGCCGCCTCCCAGTAGCCGATGCCGATGACGCCGCCCTTCGCGGCTATCTTACGCAACTGCTCGTCGCTCAGGTTCCGGTTGTTGTCGCACGTCCCCTTGACGCCCGTGTGCGAGACGACCAGGGGCCTGGTCGCGACGGCCACCACGTCGTCAATTGTCTGCGCCGAGGCGTGCGCGAGATCGACGAGCATCCCGCGCGCCTCCATCCGCCGCACCATCTCGCGCCCCTTCTCCGTCAGCCCAATCTTGTTGACGCCGTGCGCCGAGCCGCCCCACTCGTTGTCGTAGAAGTGCGTCGGCGCCATCATCCGGAAGCCCGCGTCGAAGAGCGCGTCCACGTTATTGACATCCCCTTCGAGCGGGTACGCGCCCTCCGCCCCGAGCAGCCCCGCGACCAGTTGCGGGTCGCCCTTGCGCCTTTCGACGAAGCGCGCGAGGTCGTCCGCCGTGCGGATGACGACGAAGCGACCGCCCGAGCGCGCGGCCGCGTCGTTGAGTTTGCGCGCCTGGTAGAGCGCGCGCTCGCGCAGGCTCCGCACAGAGCGTAGCGGCCAGCGCTCGGCGACGGCCAGCGCCGTCACGCCGTCGAGCCCCTCGGGGTTGCTCTCGTAGTTGCCGAAGTAGGGCGTGTGGCTGACGACGGTGAAGAACTGGAGCGCGACGCCGCCCTCCGCGAGCCGGGGCACGTCCACGTGGCCGCGCTCCGAGCGCGCGAGCAAGTCCCTGTCCCACAGGAGCGTGTCGGCGTGCATGTCCGCCACGAGCAGCCGCGCGTGCAGCGCCCGCGCGCGCTCCGAAGCACGGTACGGCCCACGCGCGCGCGTCCCGTTGAACAGCCACTCCGCCACCACCGGCGCCACCGTGAAGAACGCCAGCACGCCCAGCACGGCGAGCAGGAGGAGGATGAAGGGGAGCTTTCTCTTCATGGGGAATAGTTTTCAGTTTTCAGTTTTCAGCGGCAGGTTTTCAGCTCTCGTTTTACTGAAAACTAAAAGCTGAGAACTAAAAACTGCCAACGGCGACCCGGCAGCCGGAGTCGTGGGCGGCGCGCGCGGCGTCCAGGACGAGCTGCGTGCGGTGGCCGTCTTCGAAGGTGGCCGCGCCCTCGATGCCGGTGCGCCCTTCGCGCAGCGCGCCGACGATCTCGCGCGCGAAGACGTTGAAGCCGCGCGACCACTCGTTGTCGCGCATACCTTCCGCCAGCGGCGCCTCTTCCGTCTCGACTCTTTGCCACGCGCCCTCTCCGACCCGAGCTCGCCAGAGCCTTCGGGCGCCGTCGATGCGCACGGAGCCTTCCGTGCCGAAGACTTCAATCGTGTGCTCGGGCGCGCCGGCTTCGGCCATCGAGACGGAGATGACGCCGGTCGCGCGCTCGGCCGCGCCGCCGTCCTCGAAGTTGACGAGCAGGGAAGCCTCGTCGTCGGCCGTCACGCGCCGCAACTCGCCCGACGCGGGGTCACGCCGCTCCGCGACGTGCGCCGCGAGCGACGCCGACACGTGCGACGCACGCGTCCCCAGAAGCCAGTGCAAGGCGTCCACCGCGTGCGACCCGATGGCGCCCAGCGCGCCGCCTCCCGCGCGCTCGTCCGACCACCAGCTCCAGGGCGCATCGGCCGAAGCGCGCGAGCCCCCGCGGAAGAGAAACTTCGCGTGGCGCACGCGCCCCAGCTCGCCGCCCTGAATCAACTCCCTCATCCGCCGCCGCGCCGGCAAAAACCTCAGCTCGTGGTCGATGAGCGCCAGCCTGCCCGCCGCCCGCGCGGCCTCGCACATCCGCGCAGTCTGCTGCGCGTTCATCGCCATCGGCTTCTCGCACAGCACGGCCTTCCCCGCTTCGAGCGCCGCCACCGCCATCTCCGCGTGCGTCACCGGCGGCGTCACGATGCTCACCAAATCGACCTCGTCGTGAGCCACCACCTCCCGCCAATCCTCCGCCACGAACGGAATATCAAACTCCCGCGCCGCCCTCTCCGCGTTCTCCCGACGCCCGCTCGCCACCGCCACTAAACGCGCCCCTTCACAAGCCGCCCAAGCGGGCAACTGCGTCGTCCGCGCGAACCCCGTCCCGATGATGCCGACGCCGACCACCCCTCTGCTACTCACAACGTCCCTCCACACCTGCTCACGCCACACGAACGGCCCGCCACGCTCTCGCTCTGTAACTCTCCAAAGCCTTCCCGGCTTTTTATCACGCGCGCCGTCGTTTATGAAGCGAGACGGCGACCGTCACCCCAACCCTAACGCCTCCAACAGCAGTTGCAGCTCCACGGCATCGCGGTAATTCAACTCCGGGTCGGCGGCGAGCGCGCCGTCGAGTTCGCCGCGAAGGACGGCTTGCACTTTGGCGAGCAGCACTTTGGTCGGCGGCGCGACATCCTCTCCCGAGAGTTCGGTAAGCTCCTGTTCCAGCTCGGCCGTCTCGCCCCGCTCTATCGCCTGAGCCGCCAGAGCGCAGAGTTGCGCGCCACCGGACATGCTTTGCCCGCCGGCACGCCGGTAGGCCAGGTAGCTCTCGACGGCCCGCGCCCGCGCCCGCGCCGCGGCCTCCGCATTACCGCTGGCCTGCTCCAAGTTGTGGAGGATGTTCCACGTCTTCCAAAGTTCGGCGGCATGCCCGTAAGGCTCCTTGCACTTGATGGCGCGGAGCAGTTCGCGGCGAGCCTCGTCGTACTGCTGCATCTGGAGGAGAGTAAGGGCCAGATTGCTGCGGACTAATCCCTCGTGGTTATCATCTTTCAGCCTAACACAAATGTCTGCGGCCTGCCGGAAGCACTTAGCCGCCTCTTCCAATCGCCCCCACGTACTATAAAGAGTCCCCAACTCGCCCAAACTGGTGGCTTCGCCTGCGAGGTTTTTCTGCTGAACTTTTATAGCCAACGACCGCCGGTAGGCGCGCTCCGCCTGCTCGAATTGCCTCATCTCCCTGTAGACTATCCCGACCTGATGCAGGGCGGTGGCGACGGATTTCGGCTCACCCAAACTTTCAAAGATGCGTTGCGCCTCATCGTATATTATCAGCGCCTCGTCGTAACGCCGCTGTTGCCTGCGGGTCGCGGCAAGCTGGCCTTTGCCAACGGCCACGCTCCTTTTGTCGCCAAGCGCTTCACTGCGCCTGATGGACTCGTCGTAAGCCGCCGCCGCTTCGTCCAAGCGCCCCAAGGCTGCGAGGCAGTCGCCGCTCTCCGTCATCACCACCGCGGCCATCACGGCGGCGCTCGTGTTGCCTGCATCCATCAGCGCCTGACAGCGCCGCCCGGCTTCGCCTAACTGTGCGAGTGCAGCTTCCGCCGCCCCGCCCATTTGCAACACCCGCCCGAGCAGCGCCTGCGCGTGCGCAATGTTATAACCGGCGTTCGCATAGGCCCCTTCCCCCGCGGACAGGCAACGCTTGAGAAGCGCCTCGGCGGCGACGTAGGCCGCCCGCACCTCTCCCCGTTCCAGCAGCCGGTCGATGTTTGCGCTCTCCGTCAAAAACTGCGCATGGCTCCACTCCCCCAGCTTCTCCGCCACCTGCTCTCGCACTTTCGTCGCCTGCGCGAGCGCCTGTCGAAGCCCTAAATTGGAGAACAGAGTTTCACAACTTTGCGCCAACTCAACTACCGCCTCGGGGGCGGCCTTAGCTTGTGCCCATGTGAGCATCGACAGCAGGTTCGGCAGCTCCAGCAATGTCAGGCGCGAAGATAGCTCGGCATCCTTAAACAACTGCTTGTAGAGAAAGTTTGTCAACGCAAACATCCCTCCGGCCCAGACTGCGCTCAGTTCCTCCTGCTCCGTCTCACTCACTTCCCTGAGCAGGTACGCAGGCAGGGCCGGGTCGAGCCGGAGGTGACCATCGCCCATGTCCGAGGCCAGCCCCACTTCGATTAGTTGACGTGCGAGGCTCGTCACCGCCTCTTGTTCAGCGCCGAGCATTCGCCCTAACACGTAAAGGTGCGCGCCGCCTTGGAAGACGGCCAGCGGTGTAAGCTGCTCGCGCGTTGCGGGCGGGAGGCGGCGCAGCGAGAGTTCGAGGCTGGCGTAGAGCGAGTTCTCGCGGTCGCCGGGGTGCTTGCGGTCGAGGTAGGCCATGAGGCGGCGGAGGTTGTCGGTCGTCGCGCGGACGCCGCCGCGTGCAAGCTCGCGGGCGAGGAGGACGAGGGCGCGCGCGTGACGGTCTACGGCCTCGACGAGGTCTGTGATCTCTTTGGGGTCGCCGCCGGGGTCTTCGGATTTGGGGGTGAGGCCGTGCTGCTTCATGACCTCGCCGACGAGCGCGACGGCGTCTTCGCGTGCGAGCGCGCCGAGTTCGACAAGGTTGCGCGGGTGGTCGAAGGGCGCGGGCAGGGGCTCGCGCGTGGTGAAGACGATGCGCGTGGCGGGGCTGGCGTCGAGGAGCCGGCGGCAGAGGTCGAAGAGTTCCGGGAGGGGCGCGGCACCAATCGGCTGCCGCCCCGTCTGGTCGGGCAGGACGCTCTCCAAATTATCGAGGACGATGACGGTCGCGCGGTCGCGCAGCGCGCGCTCGACGGGTTGCAGCGCGGTCTTTAAATCCTCGTCCTGGCCGACGTGCCACTTGTCGCCTTCGGGCAGGAGTTGGCGGCCGATGCCGATGAGCAACTGGCGCGCGTCCGTGTACTGTTCGAAGCTGACGAAGGCGGCGCGGGCGTGGCGCGCGGTGCGGACGAGCCAGCGCGCAAGCTCCACGGCGAGCGTGGTCTTGCCCTCGCCGCCGCGCCCGCGGATGACCGCGTAAGGCTCGCGCGCGAGCAGGCGCTCCAACTTCAGAAGCTCGCGGCTGCGCCCCTGAAACTCGTGCGGCAGTTCGGGCAGGTGCCCGAGGCTCAGACGGCGCTGCGTGGTCTGAAGCTGTCGCGCGTCTTCGGACGGGAGCCTTGTGACGAGCTGCGCGTCCTGCTCCTCCTGGTAGAGCACGGGGACGAACCAGTCTTGCAGGCGGAGGTCGCCCGCGCCCATGAGCTTGCCGCGGTAGTCGTCGCGGTGCAGCGCGCGCTGGCCTTCGATCATCGCCGTCCCCACCCGGCGGCCCGCGGTCAACTCGCCGTAGAAGGCTTTGACGAAGCGGCGCGCCGTCTCCACGAGAACGCTGTGGCTCATCGCCACGACCGAGGCGACGCCCTCTTCTAAAAGTTTCGCGGCGACCGAAGCGGTCGGGTCGTCTTCGCTCTTCGCCGTCTGGCAGGCTTCGAGGAAGACGAGCGGGATGCGCCGGTCGCGTATGACCTCGGCCAACTTCTCGGCGTGAATCAACTGCACGGCGCGCTGCTCCAACTCCTCGGCGTCCTTCGGCTCTTCAAAGCAGAGCGCGCCGAGGCCCACCCTCCGGTCGTAGACGCCGTGACCGTCGAAGTGCACCACGTCGAACGGCTCGCCCGCGTCGGCGGCCTGCGTCAGCCTCTTCTCCAGCGCGGGGAACGTGGGCGGCGTGAGGATGGAGAGCTTTGCCAACTCGCCCAGACTCTCCAACGCCTCAATCAAGGGACGCGCGCTGATGCGGTGGTCGAGGTAGGGCGTGCGCTCGTCTTCGGGGCGCGGGCTCACGAGCAGGATGCGGATGGGCAGGCGCGTCGGCGTAACCTTCCGCGTGTGGCGGTTCGGCAGGCGGCGGCGCACGCGCGTCGCATGCTGGCCGTGGAAGAGGAAGCCGCGCCCGTCGTGCAGAAGCTCCCACGGAAGCGCGAGCAGCTCGGCGGCGGCTTCGTCGGCCGCGGCCTGCTCCTCGGGGGAAGCGCCCTCCGACAACTCCCTCTCGACAAAGACCGAGAACCGCCGTTCCCCTTCGACGCCCGCCTGCTGCCATGCTTGGAGAGTCTCCTGCGCGGCCTGCGGCGCGAGCGCGGCATCGTATAAAGCCCTGCCCCATTCGGGCAGACGCTCCTCGACACGCGCGGCGCGCTCCTGAAAGATGCCGATGGGCCACACGTAAAACTCTTCCAGGTACCAGCGCAGCTCCTCCGCCTCAAGGAGGCCGAGCGGCGCGGTGAAGTTGAAGCGCTTGCCCTCGACCGCGGGGGCGGCCGTGTCGGCGGGCTCATAGACTAACCGCGCGACGGCACGCGCGCGGCGCTTGCCGCCCTCGGTCAAGACCTTCAGGTCGTCCAGTTTCAGGATCAGTTCTTCGACCGGTTGAGAGGCGGGCGCCGCGGCGGGCCGCGGGTCGTCGGGCCGTCGCTCGCCGAACGCGGCGAGCAGCCCGGTCAGCGCCTCGCTCAGCCCGCCGTCTTTGACTTCAACGCGCACGCCGACCGGCTCTTCGTCGAACCAGAGCCTCAAGGCCGGAGGCTCGATGCCCGGCAGCAGCAGCGGCACCACACGGTAGCCCTCGGCCCGGCGTGCTCGTTCGACGCCGAGCGCCGTCTTAATCTCCCTGCCGACCCATTCGGAGTTGACGGCGTGAGGGCTGAGGACGGCGACGAACTGCCGCGCGCTCTTAATCGCCTCCTCGACCTCCGGCGCGAGCTTCGCCCCGCCGACCAGTTCTCGGGAGTCGGCCCACACTTCGAGCCCTTGCCCTTCCAGCGCCTCGCGCAGCTCCTTCACGAAGCCGTCGTCTTTGCTGCTGTGAGAGATGAAGACGTGTCCGCTCATGGCCGCCCCTCCGGGTGAGATAGCGACGCATTCAACCACACCCCGCGCGGAAAGTACACGGCTATTCTGAAAAAGGATGGAGGCGCTTTTAGAAGGTGAAGCTAAGAGGAAGGACGCGGCCGGCCGGAGCTGACGCCGCTCCGGCCGGCCGAATTGCCGGGTATGCAAATGCCCTCGCCCCGACTTGAACGGGGAACCGACGGATTATGCAAGCCACTACGGCTTTCGCCGCGCACCGCTTCGAGAGCGGAGTTTGTGGTCTGGACTTTCCCTTCGCTTTACGCGTCTGCCGTCAAGTCTCTACACCTTCCCCTCATGCCGAGGGGCTTGGCTCGGGATTACCGTCCCGCTTTCGCGGCTTAGGCTTCCCCGAATTTGGCAGATTCTACGGGCGCACCTGAGACGAGATCGTTCTTGTCATGTCTCGAATGTGATACGCTCGCAACCCTACTTTGCAAGTCTTATGGAAAAGGTTTGCGTCATCTGCGAGGCTCCCCTGACCGGCAGGCAGACGGTCTTCTGTTCACCCCGTTGCAAGAACGCCTCGACAAACAACAAGCATCAGAATTACGTCTCCCAGCAACAACGCGGCCGACAGAGAAAACAACTCCTGATTCAACGAAAGGGCGGCCGGTGCGAACGATGCGGTTACCGCCGCAACGAAGCGGCGTTGGCTTTTCATCACCTCGAACCGGCGGACAAGTCCTTCCCCCTCGACATCCGGCATTGCTCGAACACTTCATGGGACGCGCTTCTGGTCGAAGCGCGCAAGTGTCAGCTCCTCTGCCTGAACTGCCACGCCGAGATTCATAACCCCGAATTCTCCACTTAGACTTTTCAAAGAACCGAGTCCGCTGCTCTAACCGATTGAGCTACGAGGGCGCAAATTAAACAGCGAGTGGGGCGATTATAAAGAGCGCCCCGAGGCGTCGCAACCGCGCCTACTTCATCGTCTGTTTGAGGGCTTCGATCTGGGCGAGGTGGCGGTCTTCGTGGGCGCCGACGAAGAGGAGCCATTGGTAGAGGTCGAGCGGCCCCCAGGCGGGGTGCGGGAAGCGCAGCGCGCGGCCGTCGGCGCGCTCGACGCGGGGCCGGAGCGAGTGGAGCGCGGCGCGCGAGTCCTTCAGGCGCGCGAGCGAGTCGGCGAGCGGGAGGCCCGCCGGGCGGACGCGCTCGGGCGCTTCGAGCTTGACGGCGCGCGAGCGCTCGACGAACTCCTCGATGGAGACGGGGTCGTTGAAGAGGTCGGGGGCCGGCGGCGGCGCGGCGGCAGCCGACTCCTCGGCCTTGCCGAGCAGGCGGCCGAGTAAGCCGGCGACGTTCCCCTCCACTATCGAGAGGTGCTCGACAAGCTCCGCGACCGACCAGCGGCCGGGCGCCGGGCTGTAGGTCTGCTGCCCGTCGCTCAGGCCCTCGACGGCCGCGAGCAGGCGCGCGCGCGTGCGGTCGATGTGTTCGTAGATTTCGGGGACGCTGCGGAAGTCCATAAAGGGGGGGTCGCTCCTCTCGTCTGCGGGAAGACGGAGACGGCCGAGCACGGCCGCCTGCGGCGAGACGTGGATGACGTGCCAGCGCGGGTACTTGAAGACCGGCTCGTCGTGGTAGATGTGGACGAAGGCCGTCTGCGCGTAGAGGGTCTCGGGCTCGACCCATTCGAGCCGGACGAAGGGGTTCAACGAGATGAGCACGGCCTCGCTCGGCGGCTGCGGCTGTTGCGGCTGGGCCGCGGGCTTCGCGGCGGGCTCGGCCTTCTTGAAGACGCGCGCGTCGTAGTCGGCCGAGGCGGCGCGCAGAGGCTCGCGCAAAGAGAGCCCCGCGCCGGTCGGGCGTCCGCCGCCCGCGTCGTAGACCGCCACGTCGTACTCGAACGCCGTCGCCACCTTCGACCCGTCGGGCGACCAGACGGGCTCGACCGGCGTCGCGCGGTCGTCGAGCAGACGCTCCTGCCCTTCGAGCGTGACGATGCGGGGACGGCCCGCGTGCGGGTTCCCCTCGCGCCGCTGCGCCTCCCACTCGTCCTCCTTGCAGGCGAGCGCGGCGACCGCCCGCCCGTCGGGCGACCACGCGAGCTTGAAGTAGATGAGCCCTTCGCGCGCGGTGACGGGGTGCAGGCCGTAGCCGTCGCGGTCGCCGACGTAGACCTGCTCGGTGCGGAAGGTCTGCGTCGAAGGGATGAGGGGCGCGGCCGTCGGCGTGGGCTGCGCGTCGGGCGCGACGCCCGGGATGGGGGACGGCGCGAGGCCCGGCGGCGCGGGCGCCAGGCCCGGCGGCTCCGGCGTGGCCTGCGGCGTCGGCGTGCGCACGCCGCTGAAGAGGATGGCCGCGCCGTCGGGCGACCAGGCGACCTCCGCGGGGAAGACGCCCGTCAGGTCTGGGGGCAGCACGTTGCGTATGAACTGGCCCGTCGTGTTGTAGAGGTCGATGCGGAAGTCCGTGTCGGTCGCGCTCGTGCCGTAGAGCACGAGCGCCCTCATCCCCGAGGGGTCTACAACGGTGCGGATGAGTGCGTCTTCGGGGCGCTGCGTCTCGAAGGCGGTGCGGATGGCGGCGGCCGGCTCTTCGGGCTCGTCGTGGCGCAGGTTCGGGGGCAGCTTCTCGGCGTCCACGTCCGGCTCGAAGCGGAAGGCGAGCCGCTCGGCGGGCACGTCGCGCAAGCTCTTCGGCACGACGCTCAGCCCCGTCGCCTCCTTGACCTGCCGGCAGCCCTGCGCCAGGCAGAGCGCCGCGGCCAGCAGCAACGCCCCCCAACTCTTTTTCACCCCGGCGAACTCCATCACCCCTCCGACGCAAGAGCCCCGCGGGGCTCCACCTGTTTCGAAGGGCGATGATAGGGAGCGGCGCGCTGCGCTGTCAAAGAGGCCGAACCGCGCGCCCTCACCTGTTCTTCCACTCGGGCTTGCGCTTCTCCATGAAGGCGCGGACGCCCTCCTGCGCGTCCTCGGTCTTCATCAGCTCGTTGAGGTAGACATCCTCCGTGCGTTCGAGGGCTTCGAGGAAGGGACGGCCGCGCGCGGCGTCCATCGCGCGCCGCGCCATCTCGAGCGCGGGCGCCGACAGCTCGCGCAGGCGTGAGAGAATTTCTTGCAGCTTCGCCTCCAACTGCTCGGCCTCGACGACGTGGCTGACGAGCCCCGTGCGCTGCGCCTCCTGCGCGTCGAAGATTTCGCCCGTGAGGAGGAGTTCGCGCGCGCGCCGCTCGCCCATGATGCGCGGCAGCAGAACGGCCGCGACGGGCGGGAAGACGCCGAGCTTAATCTCCGGCTGGCCGAAGCGCGCGCGCGCGGCGGCGATGACGACGTCGCACGCGGCGACCAGCTCGCACCCGCCGCCGAGGGCCGCGCCGTCCACCAGCGCCAGCGCGGGCTTCGACATCTGCTCCAGCGTGCGGAAGACGTTGTGGAAGGATTCGAGCATCTGGTAGACCGTCTCCGGCTGGTGCTCCTCGACCGAGACGCCCGCGCTGAAGGCGCGCGACCCCTCGACGGCGTCGAAGACGACGGCCACCACGTCGCGCAGCCCCATGCACTCGGTCAGCGCCGCGTCCACCTCCCGCATCATCGCGATGGTGAAGATGTTCAGCGGCGGCCGCGCGAACGTCACGCGCGCCACCCGCTCCTCCACGCGGAAACGTATGTGCTGGTACAGGTCAGCCATAGCTTTCAAGAAATGCTGAATGATGAATGATGAGTGATGAATATTGCCCCGTCATCATATTCATCATTCATCACTCATCATTCATCACTCTCCCCTGCCGGCGGAAGAGGAGGTAGACGGGGAGGCTCAGCGCGAGCAGCCCGAGCGCGTAGAGGCTGTTCTCGGTGTCGCTCCAGACGGCGCCGCAGAGGAAGGCGACGGAGACCGCGAGCGCGAGCGCGGTCGTAACGGGGTACCCCCACGCGCGGTACGGCCGCGCGGCCTCGGGCTCGCGCCGCCGCAGCACGAAGATCGAGAGGAAGACGAGCGCGAGGTCTGTCACGAAGAAGAAGGCGAGCGCCGCGAGCACCCGCTCGAAGGTGCCGCTGAAGACGACGAGCAGCACGGCGGTCGCCGCCGAGAGCGCGAGCGAGACGGTCGGCGTCCCGCCGCGGTTGACGCGCGCGGCCGCGCGCCAGAAGAGCCGGTCGCGGCTCATCGCGTAGAGCACGCGCGGCGCCGTCAGGGTGTTCCCGTTCACCGACGCGAGCAGGGAGAGTATCGCCACCACGCCGATGACGACCGCGCCGCGCGGCCCGAAGACGGCCTCGGCCGCCGCGCCCGCCGCGAGCTTCTGACCCGCGAGTTGTCCGACGGGCAGCACGCGCAGCAGCGCCGCGTTGAAGAGCAGGTAGACGACGATGACGAGCAGCACGCTCCCGACCATCGCGCGCGGGACGTTGCGCGCCGTGTCGCGCACCTCCTCGCCGAAGTAGACCGTGCTGTACCAGCCGTCGTACGTGTAGATGATGCCTTGCAACGCGAGCACCACGGCCGTCAACAATCCGAGCCCGGAAGGGACGGTTAGCGGCTGCACCGCCTGAGACTCCCCCGCGCCGCGCCCGCCGTAGGCGAAGCAGGCCGCGATGAGCGCCGCGAAGGCGAGCGTCTTGAGGAGGCTCGTCAGCTCCTGCGACCAGCTGCCCCAGCGCACGCCGCGCCACTGGAGCAGAGCGAAGGCGACCGTCACGCCCGAAGCGACCAAGAGCGTGCGCCCCGCGAGCGCAGGCACGAGCAGCCCCGCGTACTCGCCTATCACCAGTGCGACGGCCGCGACCGTGCCGCACGTCGAGAGCCAGTCGCTCCACCCGACGACGAAGCCGGGGTACTCGCCCAAAGCGCGCCGCGCGAAGACGTAGAAGCCGCCCGAGCGCGGGATCATCGTCCCCAACTCCGCCACCGACACCGCGCCGAAGAGCGCGTACACCCCTCCCAAAAGCCACGCGCCCAGGAAGAGCCAGCGGTTCGGCAACTGCGCCGCCACCTCGCCCGGCGTCCGCAGGATGCCCATGCCGACGGTGATGCCGACCGTCACCGCCAGCCCGAACAACACCCCGAGCACGCGCAGCAGCCGCCCGCGCCCTTCGAGCCGGACGGCTTCAACGGCTGACTCCTCAACTGTCGCCATGCGGGGCTTGCCCTTTCGGTTTAAGCGGCGGCGCTTTCATCCTCCGAAGATTTGTCGGAGGTGGTGCTTGAGGTGGTCTACGTAGTCGCGCATCAGGTGTTCGAGCGTGGCGGGCTCGCCGGGGTTGACGGGCGCGAAGCCGATCTCGTGCAGGTTGTGCTCGCGCCGCGGGCGCAGGCGCTCCCGTTCGGGCGCGCGCCCGCAGACGTGCGCGAGGTGCAGGTTGTAGAACTTCCAGAGGTTGACGACGAGCGGCCACGGCTCTTCGGCGTACCCCTGCGAGCGCACCCACTCGTCCTGCGCGTAGCCGGGGAAGACGAGGTCTTCCTTGAACTGCGCGCGGACGAAGCGCTGGTGGTTGTTCGCCGCCGAGTCGATCAGGTGGCCGAGCGTCTCCTTGGCCGACCACCCCCCTTCGCCCCGCCGCGCCGACGCCTCTTCGTCCGTCAGAGAGAGCAAGCGCGCCGACGCCTCCTCGACCGTCCGCACGAACTCTTCGAGCACGTCCTTCATCCTCTTCAAACCCCCGGCCGCGGCGTGCGCCGCGCTTCCCTTCCGACGTTAGAGCGATTGTCCGCCGTCAACGTTGAGGACGGCGCCGGTGATGTGGCGCGCGCGTTCGGAGCAGAGGAAGAGGACGGCGTGCGCCACGTCCTCGGGCTCGCCCATGCGGCCGAGCGCCGACTCGCGCGCGGCGCGCTCCCTGACCGCCTCGGGCAGACGCTCGACCAAAGGCGTGCGGATGAAGCCCGGCGAGACGGCGTTGACGCAGACGCCGTAGCGGCCCAGCTCGGCCGCCGCCGAGCGCGTCAGGGCGACGAGCCCCGCCTTCGACGCCGCGTAGTTCGCCAGCCCGAACCGTCCGCGCCCGGCCTCAATCGAAGCGACGTTGACGACCCGCCCGCCGCGCGCCCGCCGGAAGTGGCGCGCCGCCGCCTGCGTGTAGCTGAACGCGCCCTTGAGGTTCGTGTCGAGGACGAGCTGCCACTGCTCCTCGCTCAACTCCCACAGCGGCGCGTCTGCCGTCGTGCCCGCGGCGTTGACGAGGAGGTCGAGCCGGCCGAGGCGCGCCAGGGACTCCTCGACGGCCTGCGCGGCGCGCGCGTGCTCGCGCACGTCCGCGCGGAAAGATACCACGCGCCCGCCCGCGGCCTTCAACAAATTCTCGGCCTGCGCGAGCTGCGCCTCGGCGGCCGCGTCCACGACGAAGAGGTCTGCGCCCGCGCGCGCCAGCTCCCACGCGCACGCGCGCCCGATCCCCGACGCCCCGCCCGTCACCAAAGCGACCCTGCCCTCGAACTCCAACTTCATAAGAACCAAATGATGAACGATGAGTGTTGAGTGCTGAATATAACACCGTCGCGTTATTCATCACTCATCATTCGTCGTTCGTCATTTCGGGAAGGGGGCGCCGAGCCACGCCTGGTAGTTGCGGCGCTGCTGTTCGGTGGCGTCGGGGCGGGGGAGGATGCGGTAGGCGGCGGCGGTGTGCGCGCCGAGCTTGAAGGAGAGGGTGCGCAGCTCGTCGCCGCGGAAGACTGTGAGCGTGAGTTGTTCGCCGGGGCGCTTGTCGGAGATGCGCTGGTTGAGAAAAGCGAGCGTGGCGCGGTAGCCGTCCACGGCGACGATCTGGTCGGCGGCCGAGAGCCCCTGCTCGTAGGCGGCCGTGCCCGCGGGCACGTTCCTGACGGTGAGGCGGCCGTCCTTCTCTTCGAGCGTCGCGCCGAGGTCGGCCACCGCGGGCGCGGGACGGCCCGCGGCGTCGCTCGTAGTGTCGAGGCGCAGGCCCGCCCACGCGAGCGCCGCGTCGTAGTCAAGCTCCTCGCGCCCGCGGACGAAGCGGCGGAAGAACTCTTCGAGGCTGGCGCCCGCGGCGCGCTCGGCCTCGCGCTGAAAGTCCTCGGGCGTGTAGTTGCGCCCCTGCTTGAAGAAGTCTTTGTAGAGCGCGCGCATCACGTCGTCGAGCGAGCGTGCGCCGCCGGAGCGGCCGCGGATTTCGAGGTCGAGGAGGAGCCCGACGACGGCGCCCTTGTCGTAGTAGGAGACGGCGGAGTTGATCGTCTGCTCGTCCGGCCGGTAGTACTCGATCCACGCGTCGAAGCTCGCCTCCTCAAGGCTCTGCAAGAGGCGGCCCGGCGTCTGCTGCAACTTCTGCATCTCGCCGGCCATGAGCTGAAGATACTGCCGGTCGTTCATCAACCCCGCGCGTTGCAGGAAGCGGTCTTCGTAGTAGGTCGTCACGCCCTCGGCCACCCAGAGCAGGCGCGTGTAGTTCTCGCGCGTGTAGTCGAAGGGGCCGAGCGCGTCGGGGCGGATGCGCTTGACGTTCCAGAGGTGGAAGTACTCGTGCGAGATGAGGTCGCTGTAGAAGTCGAGCAGCTCCGACTGCGTGCCGAAGCCGAAGCGGCGCTGGGTGAGGGAGGCCGAGTTGAGGTGTTCGAGCCCGCTGCGCGCGGGGCCGAGCAGGAGGAAGAAGGTGTAGTCGCGGTGCGGCATCTCGCCCATCATCTCGACCTCGGTTTCGAGGATGCGCGGCACGTCGCGCCGCAGGCGCTCGGGGTCGTAGTTGCCCTCGCCGTCGATGACGATGCGGTGCGGCACGCCCCTCACCTCGAAGGAGATGGTTTTGAAATTACTGACGAGGAAGGGCGAGTCGTAGAGGATGTCGAAGTCCTCGGCGCGGAAGGTGTTCGGCGCGCCGTTGGCGGCGGGCAAAGTCGTCGCGATCTTCCAGTCGCCGAACGGCTCGACCTTGACCGTCGCGGGCGCGCCCAGGAATCCGTCGGGGTACATCAACAGGTTGGCGTTGTTCCAGAAGGCGTGGCGGTCGTTGAGGTCGGCCGTGCGCACGCTCAGCTCGTTGGCGAAGACCGCGTAGCGCACGCGCACCTCGCGCGCGCCGGCCGCCTCGACGCGCCAGGTGTCCTTGTCCGTCTTCGTCCAGTTCAAAGTCTTGCCGCCGCCGTCGCGCGCGTCGAACTCCTGCACGTGCCGCTCGAACTCGCGGACGAGGTAGGAGCCGGGCGTCCAGACCGGCATGACGAGATCAAGCGAGGCGGGCGCCGCGCCGCGGTAGCTCAGCCGCGCCTCCACCTCGAAGAGGTGCGTCTGCGGCCGCGCCATCGAGACCGTGTAAGAGATTTCGGGCGCGCCCGCGGGGACGGCGCGCGAGCGCGGGTCGGAGACTTGCGCCCGAGTGACGCTCAGTAAAAACAGAAAGAGGCACGCCGTTAAGGCGAGCGACTTCGCGCGAGTGTGTCGCATCGTGCTTAACACTTCCTTCGTCAAGCCTTGAATGTGTGGGAGAAGATAGCGAGGGAATTTTACAACGAAACAACAGGGGCGCGCGAACCTCACCCCGCGCCCCGCTTCCAACGGCGCGCGGAGTTGTGTCAAACTTCGGCTCAAACATCCGAGGGCAAAAAGGGGAGGGCGGGGTCGATGGCGATTGTGGCGTGTGCGAAGTGCGGCGCGAGGAACCGCGTGGACGAGCGCGTGACCTTCGTCGGCAAACAGCCCGTGTGCGGCCGCTGCGGCGCGAGCCTTCAGGGCGGCGGGGGCGGCGAAACCGTGCGGGACGCGGGGCCGAGTCCCAAACATGACGAGCGCAAGACCTTGACGGTGACGGACGCGACGTTCGCGCGCGAGGTGTTGGAAGCCTCCGCGGCGCGGCCCGTGCTGCTCGACTGCTGGGCGCCGTGGTGCGGCCCGTGCCGCATGATCGCGCCCGCGCTCGAAGAGCTGGCCGCCGAGTCGGCCGGCCTCTACCGCGTCGCCAAGCTCAACGTGGACGAGAACCCGCGCGCCTCCGCCGCCCTCGGCATCCAGTCCATCCCCACCCTCTTCGTCTACAAGGGCGGCCAGCCCGTCGAACGCATCGTCGGCGCCCAACCCAAACACGTCCTCGCCGCACGCCTCGCGGCGCACCTGTGAAAGTGATGAATGGTGAATGGTAGATGGTGAATGGTTAAAACGAGTTCTTACCATTCACCATTTACTCTTGAACGTTGACCTTCACCTCGCCCTTGCCGCAGGGGGAGGTGAAGGTGACGAGGTAGGCGCCCGCCTTGGCGCTGGTGGAGGTGACGGTGAAGCGCGCGCCGTTGCCGTCCTCGGGCTTGTGCGGCTCGGCGAGGATGATGATGTCGGCCCAGTTCGGGGTCGAGGGCTCGATGCGGGGCGGGGTCTGTCCCGTGTAGCCCAGGATGCCTATCCAGACGGCGGCCCGACCGCCGTTGCTCTTGATGTCGAGCGCGGTCTCGCCGAGCGTCAGCATGCACTTGCCGCCCGCCGGAGCGGGCGCGGGGGCCGGCGTCGGCGAAGGCTCGGGCGTCGGCGTCGGGCTCGCGGCCTCGGGCGTCGGCGAGGGCGTGGGCTCGGGCTTCGCCGTCTCCTCTTTGGCGGGCTCCGGCGTCGGGGCGGTTGAAGCGGGCTCGGGTGAAGGTGAAGGCGAAGGGGCCAGCGTCGCGTCCGTCGCGGGCGGCGCGGCGGGGCTCGGCGAAGGCGTCGGTTCGGGCGTCGGAGTCGCGGACGGGGTCGGCTCGGGCGTCGGGGTTGGTTCAGATGTCGCCGCGGGCGTGGGAGTCGTCGCGGGCGTGCCGGTGCCTGTCGTCGTAGGCGCGGACGCGTCGTCGGACGCGGGCTGCGCCGGCGTCGTCAGAGACTCCGCGGGCGCGGGCGAAGGCGCCTCGGCCGCCGCGATGCTCGTCGGCGTGCCCAGCAGTTTGTCGAGCCCGTTGAGCGAGCCGTTGTTGAGCTTCTTGTAGAGCGCCTCGATGATGGGCAGGCGGTTCGGGTCGGGCATCAGGCGGTAGCTGTTGACGTAGGCGGCCAGCGCGTCGCGCGCGCTCCCGCTCGCTTCGAGCGCCGCGCCCAGACGCCACTCGGCCGTGCGCCACCAGGCGGAGCCCTCGGGCAGCACGCTCACCGCGCGCCGCAGGCGCACGACCGCCTCCGCGGTCTGCCCCTCGTTGTAGAGCGCCCACCCGGCCAGCCCTTCGATCCGCCCGCGCAACACTCTTGAGATCGTGTCGTGGTCAACCGCCAGCATGTTGAGCGGCGCGTCCTGCTCGACGACCTGCTTGCGCAGCTCCTTCAGCTCGGGCGTCTCGGCGAAGAGCGCGACCGGCGCGTACGTGACCGCGAGCGCGGCATCGACGCCGCCGATGGCCGCCTCGGCGCGCGCCAGCGCCTCCTTGGGCGCGGCGCCCATCTGCTCAAGCCGGTTCGCGGCGTAGACGTTGCGGTAGGTGCGCATCGCATCGTCGCCCGCGGCGAACTCGCGCGCGGCCTCGGCCGCGGCGCGCTCGTCGGTCGCGCCGACCGCCGTCGCGTAGTTGAGCGCGAGCAGCGCCTTCAGCGTCCGCGCCTCGTCGGCCGTCGCGGCGCTCTCGAACTGCGCGAGGCTCGCGCGCCGCTCGGGCGCGAGCAGCTCGTTGAAGTCCGCGGCCGAAGACTCGACCCGGCCCGCGAGCCGCGCCGACAGCTTGCCGTCGCGCAGCGCGAATGAGTGCGCGAGCTGTTCGGCCGCCTCGTCGTAGAGGCCGGCGGCCGCGAGCGCCGCGGCCAGCTCGTAGTCGAGCGTGGCGAAGTTGCCGAAGCGGTGCGCCGCCCGGAAGGCGTGCTCCGCTTCGAGCGGGCGTTTGAGCGCGAGCAGCGCACGCCCCTGCGCGACGCGCGTCCAGGCCCAACTGAAGCGCGACTCGAAGGCGACGGCCTTCTCGGCCAGTTCGAGCGCGCGCGCGCCGTCGCCGTGTGCCGAGTACCAGTAGGAGGCGCCGACGAGCAGCGGCAGGTCGCGCGCCTCGCCCGTGAGCGCCGACTGCAACTCGCGCTCGGCCTCCTCGCGCCGCCCCGCGTCGAAGAGCGCGAGCACGACGCCGGCGCGCGCGTTCGCGTCCTCCGGGTTGGCCGCGAGCAGCTCTTTGTAGAGCGCGGCGGCCTCCTCCGGCTTGCCCGTTGCCCGCTTCAACTCGGCCAGCGTGCGGCGCACAGAGACGTTCTGGGGGTCGAGCTCCGCGGCGCGCGCGAACTCCGCGACGGCCTCATCGAGCCTGAGCGAGAAGCGGTGCGCCACGCCGAGCGCCTGGTGCGCGGCCGCCATGTCGGGCTTCAGAGTGACGGCCGCCTGTGCGAGGCGGGCGCCCTCTTCGGGCTGCTCGATGCCGAGGTAGAAGGAGGCGAGCGCGAGCAGGCGCGTCGCGTTCCCCTCGGCGCGCGCCTCGACCGCGCGGGCGAGTTCGAGCGCCGCCTCGCGCTCGCCGAGGACGTAGAGGTTCGCCGGCAGTTGCGCGATGACTTCGGCGAAGAGCTTGTCGGACATCTGTGCGGGCGCCTCCGCGACGGCCTCGCGGAAGAGCGCGACGCCCGCGGCGCGGTCGCTCGCGCGCAGTTTCTCGTCGCCGAGCGCCGCGCGCGCGCTCACCAGCAGCTCCTGCGCGCGCAGGGTCTGCGGCGAGTCGGGGTTCGCCTTCACGAACGCCGTCAGGCGCTCGACGCGCGTCGCCGCGTCCAGCTTCAAGACCTCGTCAAGCTCCGCCTTCAAAGCGTCCTCGTCCGCGGGCACATCCTTCGGCTTGGCCGCCGGCTTGGGCTTCGACGCCGCGGGCTTCTCCTTCCCCGCCTGTGCCGCGGGCTTGCGCTGCGCGAAGGACGCGGCCGCCGACAGGGTCAGGAAGACTGTTAAGGTGAAGCCGGTAAAAGTACGTTTCATAAATCCTCACTTGAAAGCTTCGGCGAGTACGCGCCCCGTCGCGTTGCTCGGCGGCTCGACGTTCAGGACGCGCGCGAGCGTGGGGGCGAGGTCGGCGGGCGTCGCGGGCGTCAGGTAGCGCCCGGGCGCGAGGCCGCCGCCCATGATGACGAGCGGGACGTGCGTGTCGTACTCGTACGGCGTGCCGTGCGTGGCCCCGATTCCGCCGCTTGAGATGTATTTGAAAGGCTCTTGAATGACGACCACGTCGCCGCTGCGCTTCTGGTTGAAGCCGTGCAGCACGCGGCGGGCGACGGCGTCGGCCGGCGAGACCGCGCCCGCGAGCAGTTGCGTCCGCGTGAAGTAGCGCGCGACGCCGGGCACCGTGAGCACCGCCTCGCCCGCGACGCGCTCGATCTCTTCGGCGCTCACGCCGTCGCGTTCGAGCGCCGTGCGGTTGAAGTAGATTTGGTAGTTCGAGAAGGTCTGGACGTAGTCAACGGTCGTGTCCTTGTCGCCGGGCTTGCCGAAGCGCGCGCGGACGCGGTTGCGGACGGCCGTCAGGATGTCCGCAGGATTTACCCGCCCGCCCGGCAGTCCCATCTTGACGGCCTGCTCGGGCGAGGGCGCAACGCCGTGGTCGGCCGTGAAGGCGACGATTGTGTTCGCCAGACCGACGCGCGCGTCAACCACTTCCAGGAGCCGCGCGATCTGTCGGTCTACGCGCAGCGCCATGTCCATGACCTCCTGACTGTAGGGGCCGTAGCGGTGGCCGACGATGTCGTTGGCCGAGAAGCTGACCGTGAGCACGTCCGTGTCTTCGTCCGCGCCCAGGCGTTCGTTGACGAGCGCGGCCTCGGCGAACGAGAGCACGAGGTCGTTCGCGTAGGGCGAGTATTCGAGGTCGTCGTAGAAGGCCGGGCCGGGCTCCTTCAAGCCGCCGTCGATGACGTGCGGGAAGACCGCCGAATGCCTGTCGGTTCCCTTCTCCCAGGGCGCGTCGTCGGCGCCCGCGCGCCGCTCGTACTCGGCGGCGGGGAGCAGGCGCTCCCACTTCGCGCCGAAGAACTTGTCGGCGGGCTTGGCGGCGTCGAAGCGCGCGGCCCAGTCGGGCAGTCTGTCGAAGTAGTAGGTCGAAGAGACGAAGGCGCCGGTCTGCGTGCTGTACCAGTAGGCGGCGTCGGCCATGCGGCCGGCGGGCAGGATGGCCGCGCGGTTCTTCGAAGAGACGCCGACGACGCGCGCGCGTCCCGCGGTCGCCATCTTCAACTGGTCGCCGAGCGTCGAGGCCAGAAGATTCCGCGGGCTCGCGGCCGTTTCGCCGACGCCCCCGCCGAGCAAACGCACCGAGTCGTCGCGCACGTTCTCGACCGGCTTGCCTTCGGCGCGGTCGAACCAGAGGTTGGCGATGATGCCCGTCTCCGAAGGCCACGCGCCCGTCAACATCGTCGCGTGGCCCGGCCCCGTCTCGGTCGGCACGTGGTCGTAGTTGCAATCCGTCCAGGACGCGCCGTCGCGCAGCAGCCGGCGCAGTCCGCCCGCGCCGAACAGGTCGCCGAAGCGTTCGAGGTAGTCGTAGCGGAACTGATCGACGACGATGAGCAGCACGAGGCGCGGGCGCTTCGTCTGAACGGCCGCGGGCGCCGCGCGCGGTGCTTCGCCCCGGCGCTGGCGCGCGGGCGCGGCGGACGGCGCGAGCAGCGCGAGCAGGAGGAGCGCGGCCGCAGTTGTGCGAAGTCTCTCGGTCAGTCTCATCAAGGAACGGGTCTTCTCGCTGGGAGCGCGGGCATCCCTGCCCGCCAAAGCGTGCCGAAGCACGCTTAGCCGTCAGCCGTCATCTCTCGACCTTGAGAGATAAAGTCTGACGGCTTTCGCGCTCTCGCGCTCATGGCGGGCAGGGATGCCCGCGCTCCCAGCGAAGAGCGCACTTATTCCATCTCGCAGGTCGGTATAACGACTTTTGAGCGGGCATGATAACATCGCCGCCCGAGCCGGCGCACTGCGCGGCGCGGACAACACTTCCCTTCTCAAGGCGGGCGGCGTGGGCGGCTTCGACGAAGATTACGAGCGGAAGATGCACGAGGCGCGCGAGCGTGCGCGCGGCGGCGGCCGCAACGAGGTGCTCGAATACCTCGACCTCAAGGCCGCCAACGACGCGGCGCGTACGCGCGGGGTCGAGTGGCTGCTCGAACTGTTCACGGCGGCCGCGGGCGAGTTGAACCGCGCGGGCGCGGGGCTGGCGCTGGCGCGCACGGACGCCCACCGCTTCCGCGTCGGCAACTCGACAATGGTCGGCCCGCGCCTCGTCCTGCGGCGCGGCGTGCGCGCGCTCACCGTCGAGGCCGGCTGGCCGCGCGGCCCGCGCGACGGCATCGTCCGCGGCGGCGGGCTCGCCTCCGCCCTCATCGGCCACTTCGGCAACGCCCGCGCGGGCGAAGAACTCCTCCTCGTCCCCGACGCGCACGCCGACGCCCGCTGGTTCGTCGTCGAAAAGACCGGCGCCCGCACCGAACTCCAACCCGCGCACCTCCGCCGCCACCTCACGCGCCTGCTGGATTGAAAGCAGACAGTAGAAGACGACACAAGCTAAACCGTTCTCAACATAGCGTTTATTCCCGTCACGGCCGCGGCGGGACGAACTCCCACAGCCTCTATGTGGACTCACATAGAGGCTGTGGGAGTCTACACAGAGGCTGTGGGAGTCTACATAGAGGCTGTGGGAGTTTACATAGCCTCTATGTGAGTCTACATAGAGGCTATGGGAGTCTACACAGCCTCTATGTCAACTTACACAGCCTCTATGTGAGTCCACATAGCTCCTGTGTCAATCGACACAGGAGCTATGTGAGTTAACATCGTCGCAATGTCAATTCATTTTGCGGCGGGGCGAATCAGTTTTGCCGCGATTCTCGTGCGACCGGCGGCAAAACCGGTCTGCCGGGAGCGCGGGCATCCTGCCCGCCATGAGCGCGCAGCGCGAAGGCAGTGAGACTTTAAACCTCAACGTCGCGAGGTAAAGGAAGGTGAGAAGCGTGCTTCCGCACGCTTTGGCGGGCAGGGATGCCCGCGCTCCCGGCGCCGTGCCTTATTTCGATCTGCAAGTCGGTTTACCATTTGCGGCGCGGCCTGCACGTTTTGGGAAGACGGCTTTCGTCTTCACGCCCGGCGTCAGTCTGACGCCAGAGCACTGTTTTCAAGCACTCTCTCCTTCTCCCCCTTCCGTCCCCCTCCGACGGCACGGCGGTTGCCGAAACGAGCGGCGGAAAGATTGCCGCGGGCCACGGTTTCCCCGGGCCGACGCGGCAGAGATTCGAGAGGCGAAGCCGAAGCAGAGCACGAGCGCTCCCGCCGTCGCCCCCGCGGCCTTCAGCCCCGAGCACAAGGAGACACGAGAGATGACCAAAAGACGTTTCACCGTTCTGACCTTCGCCGCCGTCGCGCTCGCAACCTTCCTCGCGCCCGCCGGCGCCAACGCCCAGTCCGTCTGGGATCGCATCCGCGACCGCGCCGAGCAGCAGCGCCAGCGCGACGACGACTACCGCCGCAACCGCCGCAACGACGACTACGGCCGCGGCGGCCGGATGAGCGACTACGACCGCCGCCAGCTGCGCGACCTCTCGCGCCGCATCGACGACCGCAGCCGCGACCTCCAGCGCGACGTTGACCACCTGCTCGACAACAGCCGCATCAACGGCTCGAACCGCGAAGACCGCATCAACAGCGAGGCGCAAGACCTGCACAACGCCGCCAACCGCTTCCGCAACGTGGCCGGCGACGGCGACCGCCTCGACCGCAGCCGCGACGAGGCGCGCAACCTGCTCCAGTCGGCCTCGCAGTTCAGCCGCATGCTCGGCCGCGTCCGCCTCGACGGCCGCACCTCCGGCGACTGGAACCAGCTCCGCAACGACCTGCGCGCCGTCGCCAACATCTACAACCTCCGCTTCAACGACGACCGCGGCTACGACATCTACAACGGCGGCCGTAACGACAACCGCCGTTGGTAGTGAGGAGAGTAGACAGTAGACAGTAGTCAGTAGGAAGACAAAGCGGCGCGTCTCAACCTTCGGGTCGAGCGCGCCGTCTCTTTTTCTACTGGCTACTGACTACTGCCTACTGTCTACTGTATTTTATTCCCCATGTCGCAAACCCGCGGGACGCTCTACCTCGTTGCCACGCCCATCGGGAACCTGGAGGACGTGACGCGGCGCGCGCTGCGCGTGCTCGGGGAGGCGGACGTGGTCGCGTGCGAGGACACGCGGCGGACGCGGCAGCTCCTCGAACACTTCGGCATCCGCGCGCGCACGCTGAGCTACCACGAGCACAACGAGCGCGAGCGCGCCCTGGAGCTGGCGCAGTTGATTGAAGAGGGGCGGACGGTGGCGCTCGTCTCGGACGCGGGCACGCCCGGCGTCAACGACCCGGGTTATCGTCTGGTGCGCGCGTGCGTCGAGCGAAATTTGCGCGTCGTGCCCGTGCCCGGCCCGACGGCCTTCGTCGCGGCGCTCACCGCCTCCGGGCTCCCGACCGACGAGTTCTACTTCGGCGGCTTCCTGCCCGCCAGGAGCCACGCCCGCCGCGAGAAGCTGGCCGCGGTCAAGTCACTCCGCGCCACGCTCGTCTTCTACGAGACGCCGCACCGCCTCGCGCACGCGCTCGCCGACGCGCTCGAAGTCCTCGGCGAGCGGGAGGCCGCGGTCGCGCGCGAGCTGACGAAGGTGCACGAAGAGATCGTGCGCGGGCGTCTGAGTGAGCTGGCCGAACGCTTCGCGCCCGAAGGGGCCGCGCGCGGCGAGCTGGTGCTCGTCATCGACCGCGAAGTGATTGACGAAGGTGTTGCCGAAGAGACTTCGAAGAGTTCGAGCGTCGCGGACTTGGTCGCGGCGTTCGAGGCCGAAGGTCTCGACCAACGCGCCGCCCTCAAGCGCGCCGCACGCGAACTCGGCCTCACCCGCGACGAAGCCTACCGCCGCCTCACGTCAGAGCGCTCCCTGTCGAAGCAGCGCGGCGACGACTAAGCGCCCGCGCGGAGCAGGCGGTCGAGCCAGAGGTTCGAGAGCTTCTCCTGCACGGTGTTGGCGCGCAGGCGCGCGTTGAGGTGCTGGAAGTCAACGTGGTCGAGCGGCTGATCCTGGTTGAAGCAGGAGAAGACGAAACTTTCGGCGCCCGTCTCGGGGTCAACGTGCTTGCAGAGGCACTGCGCGCAGACCTCCTTCATCATGCACTGCATCGGGCTGTTGATGGAGCCGACGCCGACGTGCCCGGGCTTGAGATGCGGCGCGAGCACGCCGTGGCGCGCGGCCTTCACCGCGGCCATCATGCGGTCGGAACCGATGGCGATGATGCGGTCAACCTCTCTCAGGTCAAACATCGGCGCGCCGAACTTCCCCTCGGCGTACGAGAGCATGGCCTGCACGATGTTGCCGCGGAAGTGCGCGTCCTGCGGGCGGCGCGCTTCGATCTCGCGCCCGGTGTCGGTTGACCAGATGACCTGGTCGGTCGCCTCCTCGATCTCCTCGCGCTTGAAGAGGTCTTTGCCGTCCTTGTAGCCGGCGAAGTAGACGACGCGGTTGCCGGCGGCCTTCAAAGCCTTCGCGATGGAGAAGAGCACGGCGTTGCCAAGACCGCCGCCCGCGAGCAAAACGGTCTCGCCCTCCGGAATCTCGGTGGGCGTGCCCGTCGGCCCCATCACGACGACCTCCTGCCCGGGCCGCAAGAGCGCGCACTGGCGCGACGACGCGCCCATCTCAAGCACGATGAGGCTTAAGAGTCCGGCCCCCTTGTCCACCCACGCGCCCGTCAGCGCCAGGCCCTCCATCGTCAGTCGCGTCCCTTCAATCGTCGGCGCGTCGGTCTCGTAGTTCTGCAAGCGGTAGAACTGCCCGGGGTGGAACTTGCGCGCCTGCATCGGCGCGCGCACGACGACCTCGACGATGGTGTCCGTCAAACGCTCCACGCGCTCGACGCGCGCGATAAGGTTCTCGTCTAACGTCTCTAACAATCTCTCGAAGGCTTCGTCGCGCGCGGTCTGCCCTTCCTCTTTCAGCGCCGCCAGCTCTTCCGCGAAGAGCGCGACGACCTCCGGAAAACCGTCCTTCGCCGAGGCCATCGCCTTGACGACGTTGCCGGCGTAGACGGGGTGGTTGTCGCCGTAGTAACTGATGAAGCGCCCGCCTTCTTCATACGAGGTGAAGAAGCCTCGCTCGCCCTTCGCCGCGGGGACGAGGTGGAACTTGCCGTCCCCATGCTTCTCGACCCTGTGCGGCGCGAAGAACTCCTTCCAGTCGTCGAGCGCGAACGTCCCCGGCCGCTCGCGCTCGTAGATGGTGTTCGGGCTCGTGCCCGCGGCGACGCAGACCGTGCGCGCCGGGACGCGCAAAGTGTCATCACAGTTGACGTGCCACTTGCCCGTCGCCGGGTCGCGCGTCACGCGCTCGAAGACGACGGCCGCGACGGCGCCGTGCTCGTCCGGCACGGCCTCGGCCGGCGACATGTTCTCGATGAAGTTGATGCCCTCTTCGAGCGCCTTCGAGACCTCTTCATGATTAAGTCTGTAAGCGGGCGAGTCGATCAAACGCTTTCGGTAGACGATGGAGACGCCGCCCCACGCGCGCACGAGCCTGACGAAGTCCGGCGCCTCGCCCGCGGCCGCGGCCCGCGCGCGCTCCTCGCGCACCGCGCGCCCGTGCGCGACGTACTCTTCGAGCACCGCGCGCTCCTCCGCGTCGAAGCGCTTCCAAACTTCGTCTTCGCCGAACTCGGCCGACAGCGCCTCGAAGCGCTCCAACGTCTTCTCGACCTGCACGGGGTAGTAGGCGAACAGCTCGGTCGCCGTGTCGATGGCGGTCAGGCCGCCGCCGATGACGACCGCCGGCAGGCGCACCTGCAAGTTCGCAAACGAGTCGTGCTTGGCCGCGCCCGTGAGCTGCAAGGCCATCAGGAAGTCGGAAGCCTTGCGCACGCCGCGGATGAGATTGTTCTTCATCGAGACGAGCGTCGGCTTGCCCGCGCCCGTCGCCACCGCGACGTGGTCGAAGCCCAGCCCCCACGCGTCTTCAATCGAGAGCGTCCCGCCGAAGCGCACGCCACCGTAGAAGCGGAAGCGTTCGCGCCGCGCGAGCGTCAGGTGCATGAGCGTCAGGAAGTTCTTGTCCCAACGCACCGTGATGCCGTACTCCGACACGCCGCCGAAGCCCGCGAGCACGCGCTCGTCAAGCTCGTCGGTGATCTCCTCATAATCGCGCACCGCGCGCGGGACGCGCCCCCCGCCGCCGCCCGTCAAACTCTCTTCGAGCGGCTCGATCTTCAGACCGTCGATGCCGACGACGCCGAAGCCTTCGTTCAAAAGGAAGTGCGCGAGCGTGTAGCCGGCCGGCCCGAGGCCGACGACGAGCACGTTCTTGCCGTTGTAGGGGAGCGCGTAAGGGCGCTTCGCGTTGAGCGGATTCCAGCGCGTGAGCAGTCCGTAGATTTCGACGCCGTAAGGGAGCGAGAGCACGTCCGTCAGCACGCCCGTCTCGGCCTGCGGGATGTTGACCGGCTCCTGCTTCTGGAAGATGCACGACTTCATACAGTCGTTGCAGATGCGGTGGCCCGTGCCCGGGCACATCGGGTTGTCAATGCAGACGACGGCGAGCGCGCCGACGGGGTCGCCGTCGCGCTGAAGGACGTGCATCTCCGAAATCTTCTCGTCGAGCGGGCACCCGCCGAGCGCGATCCCGAGCGGATTCTTCTTGAGCGACCCGTCCTTCTCCTTCAGACCCTTCGAGCAGGAGTCCTTGTCGCGCTCGTGGCAGTAGAGGCAGTAGTGCACCTCCTCCAGCACCTCGCGCGGCGTGTAGCGCATGTCGGTGAGCTTGAAGCCGTCGCGGCGGCGCAGGTTCTTGTCCAAGCCCCGCATCAGTTCGGGTAAATCCGCCTCGGGCCGTTCGAGCTGCACCAGGTGCTCGTAGTTGAGCGGGTGCGGGAAGCGGAAACTGACCCAGCCTTTCACACGCTCCCTCGCCTCCGGCCGCAGCGCGTGCGCCGCCGACCAGGCTTCCAGAAGCCTCAGCGCCGAACGGACGAAGGCGCGGTTTCCGTCCCGATCACTCTCGTCCGTCTCCGCGCGCCACGCCGCCAGCGCCGCCTCGGCCTCTGTCCCTTGCAAACGCTTCGCGGCCGCCTCCGTCTCACGCGCGCGCTCGTCCGACCAGGTCTCCTCCTGCCGCACGCCCTCCTTCGGGTAGTTCTTCTCCCACTCCAACAGGCGCACGGCCATCCGCGCCACGCCCAGCTCTCGGTCGTCCCTCAAAGTGTCGGCGAACGCCGCATGCCTCAAAGCTTCGAGCGCCGCGTCGGCCGCCTCCGCGTCCAAAGCGGCGGCGCGCTCCGCCGGGAAGTTCTTCGTCGCGCGCCGCTGCACGAACTGCTTGAACTGGAAGACGGGGTCTTGCGCGCGGATGCTCTCTGCCAGACGCTCCCGCTCCCCTTCGACCCGGAACAGCCGCGCGACGAACCGTGAAAGGTGCGGCGCGGCCTCGATGAGGAGTTCGGACTCCGCCTTCGTTCCCTTCAAATTCTCCCCGCGCGCCGCGACGTACTGCGTCAGCCGCGCGTGCAGCGCCGCGTCCACGCGCCCCACCTCCGCGTAGAACGCCTCGGCCAGCGCGCGCAGGCGCCCGGGCCGGTGGAGGTCGCCGTAGGTGAAGCCTTCGATGCCTAACGGAAAGTCGTTCGCTAACTGTCGGTCTTGGGTGGGTTCGTGCGCGGCGTCGTTCGATTCGACGAAGAGGTCTTGTACCATTTATGAAGTGTCCGACTCCCTGAAAACTCTCGGCCGGGGAAGCGCCGAACAGAGTATAACACCGCCCCCGCCGCCCCCTGAAAGACCCGCCGCTCGCTTGCCATCCCCGCCGCCGCGCCTTTATAATCGCCTCGCTTTCGGCGCTATGGTGTAGTTGGTTAACACGCCGCCCTCTCAAGGCGGAGACCGCGGGTTCGAGCCCCGCTAGCGCTATAAGTCCTTGAGAAAAAAACGACTTAGGTAAACCGACAGGGCGCTCGAAAGAGCGCCCTGTCATTTTTGAAGCTTGCAGTAGCGAAAAGGATTAACCACAGAGATACAGAGACACGGCTTGGAGCGTACAACTCAACAAGCCGTGTCTCTGTATCTCTGTGGTTAATCCTTTTCGCTACTTCCGCCGCGGGCGGGACTCGGGGACGAGGCGCGGGAAGTCGGACTGCTCTTTGAAGACGGCGGGGTCGATCCCGTAGCGCCGCACCATCGTGTGGAGCGTCGTGTGGTTGACGCCGAGCAGTTCGGCCGCCTTCTTCTGGTTGCCGTGCGTCTGCGCCAGCGCGCGGCGGATGAGCCCCGCCTCGAAGCGGCTCACCTCCTCGTAGAACTCGACGCGGCCGCCCAAGTCCGAGTCGCCCGCCGTCTCCTCGCGCGGCAGCTCCCGCACGACCGACTGCATCTTCCCCTCGCCGACCAAAGAGCCGACGACCTCGACGCGCACGCGCGTCCCGTCCTTGCAAAGCAGGCGGCGCTCGCGCCGGACGGTCTTGCCCGCGCGCAGGTCGTCGTAGTTGACGGGCAGCCTCGCCAGCTCCTCGTCCGGCAGGAGGTCGAGCACGTTCATCTGCATCAGCTCCTCGCGCTCGTAGCCGAGCAGGCGGCACAGGCGCGGGTTGACTTCGAGGAAGCGCCCCGCCTCGTCGAAGACGAGCACGGCGTCCGAGGAGTGTTCGAGCAGCATCCGGTATCTGGCCTCGGCTTCGCCGCCGAGTCCGGCCGAAAACCGCGCGACCTCCCGACCTTTCTGAACAGACTTCGTAGGCACAAATAACCTCGACGGGCTGGGATGACAGGACGCGTGCGCGGGGGACGCCTAAGCCTGAATGACGCACGCGCTCAATCTTGGTTACGCTTTTTGTGGCGGCGGCGTTCGGGCGGGCCGCGGGGGTCGGGAGGCGCGCCGCGCGCCGGGTGCTATAATCGCGCGCCGTTCGGTCGAGAAAATCAGCGGGGGCGAGGCGCGGGGAGTGTTGGACGAGGAGAACAGGAGGCTGGCGGCGGCCGTGCGCCGGACGCTCGACGCGCTGGTCGCGCCGCTCGGCGAGAGCATCCGCACGGTCTGGCGCGGCGCGGGGGCGCCCGACGCGCGCGCCGTGCTCGACAACCACCTCAAGCTGACCGCGCAGCGCTTCATCGACCTGCGCGAGACCTCCGAAGAGACCAAGCAGCACTACTACGAAGAGTTCTGCCGCCGCTTCGACCTCAGCCCCGCGCCCGACACTTTTCCTTTGCGCGACTCTTCCGATCTGCCGCCGCACCTGCTCAAGCGGCTCGACCGCACGCCGGTCGGCGTCTCCTACCTTGAGACCTACGACTCGCGCCACGGCACCAACTTCGCCGACCGCGCGCGCCAGGCGCTCTTCCAGTTCGCCAACCTCGTCATCAAGTTCGACGGCGCGGTCACGCCCCGGGAGGCCGCCGCGCTCGCCGAGTTCAAGCAGACGCTCTACCCCGGCGGCCCGCAGGAGACGGCTTCGGACGCGCCCGCCAAAGGTCAGGCGGAGGCGGCCGAGCCCGCCGAAGAGGAGCTGCCGCCGCCGCGCCCGCTCGAAGAGCTTCTGGCGGAGCTGGACGCGCTCGTCGGGCTCGACCGCGTGAAGACGGACGTGCGCCAGCTCATCAACTTCCTCAAGGTGCAACGGCTGCGCGAGGAGCAGGGGCTCAAACCTTTGCCCGCCTCGCGCCACCTCGTCTTCTACGGCAACCCGGGCACGGGCAAGACGACGGTCGCGCGCCTCGTCTCGCAGATTTACCGGACGCTCGGCGTGCTCCGCCGCGGCCACCTCGTCGAGACCGACCGCG
>Ga0213876_10000225_pt1 | contig 56051 bp, 43 predicted proteins | sample BarmaccomBMRX_R9_FD_160113 | JGI IMG/M metagenome (GOLD analysis project Ga0213876, IMG submission 160113) | Root-associated microbial communities from Barbacenia macrantha in rupestrian grasslands, the National Park of Serra do Cipo, Brazil - RX_R9 | ecosystem: Host-associated > Plants > Roots...
TCAAACTACAAGATATCGCCCGAAGAATATCGCGCGAAGTGGGGTTTGCCGGCGGATTACCCCATGGTCGCACCGAACTATGCGGCACAGCGATCGGAGTTCGCGAAGAAAATTGGCCTTGGCCGTTCTTCGCCGGCCACGAAGAGCAAGCGCCGGGCCTGACAACGGGCTGCAGCGATTTTGGGCGACAGGGCCGCGCGATGGCGGCGCGGCCAATGCTGGTTGGCCGGTGCGTGAGCCAGACGCCCCAGGCGTGTCAGGTGAAACCCCTGCAGGGCACCTAGCCCTTCAGCGTCCTTCGGAATGGAGATGCTAGTCCTCCAAGCGCCGATGGGGGACCCGCTCGACAGCTGCGGTCATGAGGCTAATATGGTTACGCCCACCGGTGCGGCTTGTCGCAACCGGAGCGTCGACGCTCCCTGACAGGGAGTTGTTCGATGGCTCGGTACGAAAAACAGGTCGTATCAAAGAAGGAGCTGAAAACGGTATGTGGCATTCCTTATTCCCCGCAGCACATCGCGCGGCTCGAGGCGGCAGGGCGGTTCCCCAAGCGGATCCGACTCGGCCAGAATCGCGTCGCGTGGCTACTTGCGGAGATCGAGGAGTGGATCAATACACGCATCGCTCACCGCGACGCGTCCGCAAACCCAAACACCTCCTCCTAAGGGGCACTCTTCCGGGGACCGGCTGAAAAGCCGGTCCCTTTTTTTCAAAATCAACAATCGATAAATGCCTCCGGCTTCGCGAAGCACAACGGCTGAGCGCTAGTGCGTGCGAAACCAATTCGTGTAGGCAGAGGCGTTTATGAAGTCGAGCAACTGCTTGCCGACCTTCTCCTCGCCGTCAGTGCTTGGATGAGTGCATTCGTTCTGCACGCCATTGTTGCTCGGACCGCGAAAGTCGCTGTTGAGGCAGGCAAAACCCGCAGGACAGTTATGGCCGTCCGCCCAGAGATATGGGCCCCAGTCGATCCAGGTTGAAAGCGGGCTGCTGCCGGTTCCGCCGTATCGCAGGTCTCCGGCAACCGGGTCGATGGTGTGCGGAGGACGCATTTCCTGGATTTGCGCGTCGACCAGCCACTTGATGGCAAAGCCTAGTTCATAAGCGTAGGGCTCGGGGTTCAGGGGATTGTGGGCGACAGTCGCGTAGCCGCCATACGTCCTTGGGCTGATGAACACCTGCCGTGCATTGGGATAGCGCAGACGGATGGCGCGCATAATGTTGCCGAGGCGGGTTTCGGCAGTGAATGCGTCGGCGTTCGGGTCGGGAAGCGAAATGTTCGGGTCCCGCTTCATGCTGTCCGCGCTTTTGAACCAGATGCTCTGCACCTGCGCCTCCGAGAGTCCGGCGGGAGTCAGGATTTCGTCGCGAACGCGGTCGTACTCCGTGTAACCGCCGATGGACGGATCCCACGTTTCGAGAGTGCGGTTTGCCTTCGCGCCGTCCACCGGCCAGATCTTGCCGTCATGCGGCGGGCTGTGATTTTCGCTGAACGCCTGTCCCATGAAGGATTCGGGCTGATTGTAGGGACAAAAGCTATTAGCCGAAGTGCAGGCGGGGCGTTGCCGCAACGGCTTCGGAGGAGGGCAAGTCGTGGGCATTGGATCGTCCGGGTCGTTCGCGAAAAACGCGTTGCCGCCGCAGAACTCTATTGTGTTGTTGGAGAAGCCCAGAGAGAGAAAGACGATCTTGCCGTTGACCTCGTTCGGCTGCCCGCCCGGCAATCGGGGCACGATGTTCGCGGCGAAGCTCAGCCCGTCGGCGATATGATCGTCCGGCGCTGTGTTGGTCCCGTTGCTGTAAAGCTTGCCGGGATAGAGACCGAGGTACAGCTCTCCAGCCTGAAAGTCGGTGAGCGGCGTGAACTGCGCGCTGGGAAGCCCGACAGTGCAGGTGGCGGCCCAGGCGGGCGCGATACTGAGCCCGGCCAAGTTCAGGGACAAAGCAACCGCCCACAATTTTCCGATGCCTCGATCACGCATTTTCTTCTCCTTGCCAATCGTTCGACGGTCAAAACCCTACCACAATTTTGATGTTGGTGTCTCGCCAGCGCGGATGCCACATGCCAACGCGCGACAATTTTTGTGTTGAGGTTTGCTAACATTTCAATCCGCATCGGCCGCATACGGTTGGGGAAACGTTTGGGGATACAGTTTCCCCCGATGGATCCCCTGGTGCACTGGAATTTCGCTTCGGCCGCCAGAGACTTACAACGCCGTTGCTGACTAAGATCACCCCGACTATTGTGTGTATTACCACTCTTCGGAGGGTGATGTGTCCTGATCTGGCTTTGACTGAGGCTCCGTCTCATGGCCGAGTACGGGAGCGTTCGCAGACATTTCTTTTGCTGCCGCCGAGCGGCCTTCCAAACGTCTCTCCAGAGAGACCCGCAGGCGATTGTTTCGCAGCAAACGATCATATTCTTCCGCTGACAGTCTCGGCTGCGCTTCAAGAGTGCCAAGCTCAACGGGAATGGAGACTGCCTGCGGCGTCACATTTCGGATGTGTGCCGCAAAATGGAGCCGCGGTTGCGACAGGATGAAATCTGGCGTGGTGCGCATGTCGGGTGCCATGTGGCGCGCGTCGGCCATCGATAGTCCTGCCGCGAACTTGATGCCGGTGTTGGCGGCAAGCGAGGCTCTCAGCGACGAGGTCGCCTGGTCGAGATATTGATGGGCAAAGACGCAGCCCAGCCGGTACTTGCGGGCTTCGGTGAGGAGGTCATCGATGTTGCTGTCGAAATAGGAGGCGGCTTCGTCGACGATCAGGAAGGCGGGCATGCGCTCCTCTTCGGGAATGGCGGCCCGCTCCAGCACCGCCTGAAGCACGAGCGAGATGAAGATGCGCCCGAAATGCGAAGAGGCGCCCTTGAGGAAGTCGCGCGCCGTATCGACCAGGATAATTGAGCCTTTGTTGAGCTCAGCAAAGAGGTCGATCTTGGTTTCAGCCGACGTGAAAAGCCGTGCCAAGGTCGGGTTCTCGATGATGGCCTGCAAGCGGTAGCGAATCTGCTCCTTGGTCTGGGCAAAGGTCTTGGAGGTGAAATCCCGTTCGAAGAAATTGCGCTGCAGCGGCGGCAGAGATCGGATCGCAGCCGCATATGGCGCGGGATTGTCCATCAGCTCTAGCATGTCGAGAATGGTCGCATTGCGGCCCATGGTGTCGCGGATCGAAAGCATGAGACGCGCGACATACTTGAAGAATACGCCCTGCTTGGCGGTGAGATCGGCTCCCAGAAGGCCGGAAAAAAGATAATCGAAAGTTTGAATGACGCCGGCGATGACCTGCTCCCTGGTGAGCTGGTCGTAGGTGCCGAGCCGGGAGCGGTTGACGTCGAAGACGTTAAGGGCAGGAGGGTGTTCGATGTCCTTGGGTGTGATGAGCACGAAGCGATCGGCCAGCGGGCCACCGAATAGCCGCAGCCGCGCCAGCTCCCGGATCAAATCGCCCTGGCTGTCGATGATGACAAGCGCGGGCGGCGTCTCTGCCTGGAGGTCGCTCAGGATCAGGTTCTTCAGCAGTGTTGTCTTTCCCGCGCCGGTGCCGCCAACCAAGTGCATATGGTTGTAGCGGTCGGCGTAGGTGAACTTGAGAGGCACCGGTGTTTTGAAGAGGGCGTGGAAGGGCGTGCCGGAAAGGTACTGGTCGTTCATCTCCTCGAGCGGCAGCGTGCTTTCCATAGCGTGCTTGGCGGGCTTCTTGGTCTCGGCATACGGCACGATGCCTGAGGCGTCGCACAGATTGACATAAAGCCGCTCGGTAAGGGCGCGCAGGATCAGGCGGTCGTAATACTCATCGTTGAGCAAGGTCTGGTAGAGCTGCGTGATCATCGTTCCGGGATCGGGCAGGGCATTGATCAGCGGGATGGTGAAGGGGGAGGGGTCTTCCGTTTGGGGAAGCGCTTCGGCGATACCACAGAAGATTCGCACCAGGCACTCATGTAGCAGCTGGGCGATCTGCTCGTGGTTGTCGAGAAAATACTGCTTGTGCCGCAGAAAATTCCGGTAATCGGCGAATTCCTTCAGCGTCATGCGCTCCGGACGGCCTTCCGGAAACTCGAACATGTAGGTCTCGCCGCGTATGATCTCGTCCAGCGCCTGCGCAAGCGGCGCCACCAGCGCGTCCGGCGCGTAAGGCTCAAAGAAACGGTAGACCCGTGCGCCAATCTCGCGCGGCGTGTGCGGATTTGGCCGCGCCCGCAATTGCGAGACAAGCGCTCGCGTCTCTTCCATTTCGCGAGCGCCCTCGTTTCCGAACAAACGGCGAAGAAGCGGGGTGGAGACGGAGGGTTTCCAGTCCCAGTCCATCTAAAGAATTCGGATGAGGATGATGAGCAGAAGCACGCCACCGCAGATGCAGAACCACATTCGCTGTTGGTCCGTGAGGCGTTGCCACCAGTCCTTCATTCCCTCGAGTGGGTCGGGCGTAACGGTGTAGGAAGACGCGGCCTCTGGATGGAATGGTGCAAGAGAGGGCATCGCCGTTGGCGTAACGGGCTCCATCATCGGCGGGGGTGCGATCGGCGACGGAAGCGACAAGGGTTGTGAGAGGGCGACCGGTTCCTCCTGATCGAAACCGATTACCACCTCTCGGCCGTCAAAGGTTGCGGCAAGCCGCAGGTAGTTCTTCAGATTCTCGCAGGCTGACATCAGCGCTTCTTCCGCAGAGAGCAACTCATCGAGGTCCTTGCATTCGATGTGCTGGCCGCTCTGCAGGCCGTTGATGGTGATGTTGAGGTTCAAGGCCGCGAGCGCCACCGAGGCGAGGCTCTTGAAATAGCTGCCCTGCCGGCCGGCTTCGTTTGCCTTCTCCAGATGCTTGCGGGATGCTTGGCTGTTGTAGATGACCTGTCCGCCCAGCCGGTACCGGCTGACATTGGCCTGTTCCTCTGCCGTGAGGAAGGCGCGGGCGTCAAGGCAAAAGATTACCTTGCCGGAAATACTTGCGTTGCGCTGTGAACGCTGGATCTTTAGCTGCATTATGCCCCCATCCACAGAATAGAACCGCTGTAACCTTGGTGAAGTCAAGTCTAGGGACAAAACAGAACTGGCACAGGGGGCGAACGACGGACATGCCCCCGGCGGCGATCTTTCCTCTTTCCAAAAAAAAGTTCGCCAGAAGATAGAGGCACATGCGGCACCGTTGCCGAACGGCGCTGCGCACCTGCGCACGTTTTCCTGCTCGGGCGAGGCCGTTACGACGGCGCGATGGAAGCGCTTCGCCGCCCCCGAATGCATCGCGTTGGCACTTGCAAGTCCATCGCCCTCACTGCGCGCGATCTGGAAGTTTTTCGCTGCCTTGTCCGCTACCGCTACCTGCGCTCGACCTATCTGCACGCATTTGCCGGCGGTGCTTCCGAGAAGCGCTTCATAGAGCGGCTTTGCGATCTGTTTCATGGCGGCCTTGTGGATCGCGCCGCGCAGCAATGGCGCTTTGCAAATGCGCGCTGTAGGCCACTCGTCTACGAAGCCGCTGCAAAGGCGCGGAAGCTCCTTGAAGTGTCGGCGGGCGGCGATCCCGCGAAGCGCACCTTCCTGGCCTCTGCCATCCATGCCCAGTTCGAGCATTCGCTGATGATCTGCCAGTGCCTTGCTTCCATCGAACTGGCGGCACAAGCACAGTCCGATCTACGCTTCATTGCCTGGCCGGAAATCCTCAGCCGGGCGCCGGAAGCGACGCGGACTTCGGCCTATCCGTTCCGGTTGGAAGGAGCAGGCGGCGCGATTATTCCCGACGCTGTCTTTGGACTCGAATACCGAGCGGAAGGCAAAAGCGCTTACCGCTTCTTCGCGCTGGAGATTGACCGCGGAACAATGCCCCTCAACCGCAGCAACAATTCGCTAACGTCTTACCTAGCGAAACTGTCGGCCTACCGGGACATCCTCGCCGGCGATATTCCGAAGAGCCGATGGGGCGTGCCCAATTTGTTTGTGCTCACCGTTACATTCAGCGGGGAACGTCTATCCAACATGCTGCAGTGCGCATCTGAACGCGGCGGCAGTCCCCGCTTTCTGTTTAAGAGCCTGAGTGAAGCGGCGCTTGTAAAGCCGGCGTCCGATCTTCTGAATGCGCCGTGGCAGCGCGCCGGCCTGGGGCCGCTCACCATCGCTGAGTGAATGAAGAAGCTGGGCACAGACTGGGAGATTTCCGCAGAAACCGGTCAGTGTGCTTCCGCGACGTCCGAAACGGGCTTTCCCCGCGAGCGGAGCATGTCCGTGCTGTCGCGCAATCTGTCGAGGTAATCCGCCCACCACGCCATCATGCGGATACGTTCGTCCCAATGCTCGCCGCGCGCGTAAGCGCGGCGCACGTCGTTGGATTCGAGATGTCCGAGCTGGCGCTCGATCGCGTCGGCATTCCACAGTCCGGATTCGTTGAGAAGCGTGGAGGCGGTGGCGCGGAAGCCGTGCGCCGTCGCTTCGTTCTGCGCATAACCCATCCGGCGAAGAGCGGCATTCAGCGTGTTGTCGGAGATTGGCCGGTTTGACGTGCGCGCGGAAGGGAAGAGAAGCACGCCGGGGCGAGCAAGCGACCGCAATTCGTTCAGCGATGCGAGGGCCTGGGGCGCCAATGGCACGCGCTGGGGACGACGCATCTTGGTGCGGAGCGCGGGGATGTTCCAGACCTTCCCGTCCCAGTCGAATTCGCTCCATTCCGCCAGCCGCAACTCTCCTGGCCGGGGAAACAGCAGAGCCATCAATTTGAGGGCGAGCCGCGTGCTTGCGTGGCCGTCGAAAGCATCGATCGCGCGTAGGAGCCCGGCAAAGGATTTTGCGTCCGTCAGAGCAGCACGGGGCGTGACGGTCGGAGTCGTCAGCGCATCGCGCAACAACACCGTGGGATCGCTGTCGGCACGCGCGGTTGCGACCGCATAACGGAAGACTCCACCGATCACCGAACGGAGTCGCCGCGCCGTCTCGTACCGGCCGCGGCCCTCGACCCGGCGCAGTACCGCCAGAATTTCGATGGGGCGGATGGCCCTCATCGACAGCGGTCCGAGAATTGGACGTGCAAAGTCCAGCAGCCACTCGTTCTTCTCAAGCGTCGTTTTGCTGCGGCCTTCGCGACGAAGCTTGTCCACGTATTCCTTGGCAATTGCTGCGAAGCTGTCATCGGAGAAGCGCTTTTCCAGGCGGGCAATGGTCTGGACGTGGCAGGGATCGCGTCCTTCTTTCAGCACCAATCGCGCCTTGTCGCGCTCCATACGAGCCTGGGGCAGCGAGACTTCCGGAAAGCGGCCAAGAGCGAGAAGCTTTTGCTTGCCGGCGAAACGGTAAGCATAGCGCCACAGCTTCGATCCGTTCGGAAAAATCCACAGCTGAAGCCCGTTCATGTCCGAGTGCTTTTTCAGCCGTTCGCTGGGCCTGGTCTTGCGGCATGCAAGGTCGGTCAGAGGCATTGGCATCCCATAGCTTCAAGGTTGACTGGCGATAACATCTTCCTTGGAATTTAACAAGAACACATACCAACAAACCTTGTTTGATCGTACCAACATCATACCAACATTTTTCGTGCGCAAGGGGGATCCGCTATGTTCCGCTATGTTCAGAAGATTGTAGCAATATCAGAAGTTTAGACGGAAATTTATAGTGGATGGAAAAGAGGGGAAAGTGGCGCTGGTGCCCAGGGGCGGAATCGAACCACCGACACGCGGATTTTCAGTCCGCTGCTCTACCGACTGAGCTACCTGGGCGCACCATCGTGAAGGGCAGGCTTGTAGAAAAGGCGCCCCGCCTTGTCCAGCGAGCCCGCGCCCCGGGTTCCTTTTATACGGCGGCGAAGGCCCTCAGCCGGGATCGTCGCCATTCTCATTGGCGGGTGGGCCAGCCGGTTGATCGCCTTCATCGGTTGCGCGGCCGGGAATGATATACGTGCCCTTGAGCCAGCGCCCAAGATCGATATCGGCGCACCGCTTCGAGCAAAAAGGCCGAAACTCCGGCATCTGCGGCTTGCCGCACAACGCGCAGCTTCGCGCTGTGTCAGGGTTCGGTGGCGACATCGAAACCTTCCCGCCGGAATTCCTCGCGCGCCTCGAAAGAAACGCGGGAAGCACCGCGCCGTGCCAGTCCCGCTCGAACTTCATCCTCGTGGACAGCGATCCAGCGCACCACGTCGGGCGCAGCGCGTACGGCAATAGCGGAGCCCGGTGCCGCCACTGCCGCGCGTTCGACCTGGCGGAGGATATCGAACCCAACGCTTTCGCAACTGCGAATTCGCCCATCCCCGTGACAGGCAGGACAGCGCTCCGTCACACGCTTCGTCAAGGGATCGCGCACGCGCTTGCGGGTGATGGCGACGAGGCCGAATTCCGATATCGGGGAAATCTGTGTGGGCGCGCGGTCACGCGAGAGCGCTGCGGCGAGCGCGTCAAGCACCTGTTGTTTGCTTCCGGGTGCGGTCATGTGGATGAAGTCGACAATCGTGACTCCGCCGATCCCTCGCAGCCGCAGGTGACGGCCGATCTCCCGGGCGGCTTCGCGATTGACGCGCAGGCTCGTCTCTTCGAGGCCGCCTGCATCGATGAAGCTGCCGGAGTTCACGTCGATGGCGGTAAGCGCTTCCGTACTCTCGATGGTGATCCAACCACCGGACGGCAGGGGCACGCGCGGCTGGCCCAGCTGCGTGATGCAGTCCTCGATACCGTACCTGTCGAACAGCGTGCCGGGGCCGGAAAAAAAATCGAGCCTGGCTTCCGCATCCGGCATTGTCCGGCGGCAGTACGCGCGCGCCGCCTCGACGGTTTCGAGGTCGTCGATGACGATGCGCGACGTTTGCGCGTCAAGCTCGTCGCGCAGTGTGCGCTCGATGGGAGCGAGATCGCGATGCAGCGTGACAGGTGCCCGGGTGCCCTTCCACGCGGCGAGGATTCCTTGCCAGACTTCAGCAAGCCGCTCGGCATCGGCGCGCAGCTCCGCCAGATCGGCACCCGCGGCGGCGCTGCGCACGATGAAGCCTGCGCGGGATAGCGGCGCATTTTGAAAGTCTGCGAGGATCAGATTGCAAAGTGCGGTGAGGCGGTCGCGCTCCGGCTCGTCCACGATGCGGCGTGACACCGCAACACGCGAGCGGTGCGGTGTCAAAACAAGCAGCCGCCCCGGAATGGAGATGCTGGCGGTCAGTCGCGCGCCCTTGTCTCCCATGGGATCCTTGATGATCTGGACGACAATTTCCGCGCCCTCGCGCACGCATGTCCCGATCGCAGGCAGGTCTTCATCGCCATGAGCTTGCTCTTCGGCAAGGCATCGCGCTTCGCGGATGCCGAGAAATCCCGCGCGCTCCATGCCGACGTCGATGAACGCCGCCTGCATGCCAGACATCACCTTTTGCACGCGGCCCAGAATGACCTCGCCAAGCCGGCTCCTGCAGCGGCCGAGGCGCCTGGGAGACGAACGCTCGTCCGCGCCGATCAGAACATCCCAGACAAGATCCTGAAGGCCACCATTCTCCACAATGGCAGCGCGAAATTCAGCCGCCCCAACGCTGATCAGGATTTCCTTCTGTGCCGTTGAATTCAGCATGCGTATTGCCAGATCAGCATTGTACCGAATACCCGGCGCCTTTCAGCAGATTCACTGTTTCAAAAAGCGGCAGCCCTACGATGTTGGAATAGGAGCCGTTGATCCGCCGCACGAACGCTTCCGCCTTGCCCTGAATGGCGTAGCCACCCGCCTTGCCCAGTCCTTCCCCGCTTGCCACGTATTCATCGATCATATTCGTGGCCAGCCGGGCGAAACTGACGCGTGTCGCAACAGAACGGAACAGAACGCGCCGCTGTGGATTTGCCAACGCCACCGCAGTCAGCACCTGGTGACTGCGGCCCCCGAGCAGCGTCAGGCATGCGCGCACCTGCGCATCCGTCTCGGCTTTGGGGAGGATGCGCCGGCCGAGCGCTACGACAGTGTCTGCCGCCAGGATCAATGCTGGCGCGCCTGTCCACGTACCGGAAACAGCGCGCGCCTTTTCCTGCGCCATGCGGAGTGCATAGGCCCGCGGCAATTCGGCCCTGCGTGGGTTCTCGTCGATCCGCGCCGGCCGGATAGCGTCCGGCGTGATCCCGGCCTGCAACAGCAGCGCCTCGCGCCGCGGGCTTTCGCTCGCCAGCACAAGTTCAAGCGGAATAGAGGCGCTATTTGAAGCGGTAGGTGATGCGCCCTTTGGTAAGGTCATAGGGCGTCATTTCCACGAGAACCTTGTCGCCCGTGAGCACGCGGATGCGATTCTTGCGCATCTTTCCCGCGGTATGGGCGATGATTTCGTGTCCATTTTCGAGTTTTACGCGAAAGGTTGCATTGGGAAGCAATTCGCTGACAGTCCCCGGAAATTCCAGAAGTTCTTCCTTTGCCATCCGGCCTCATCAATCAAAATCGGCCGGAGAATGCACCGAAACGGCGGAAAAGCAAGCTGAAGGCGTCCAGGTCATCCTTTGAGGTGCAGCACGCAGAGCAGGGTGAAAAGCCGCCTTGCGGTGTCGCGGTCAACCTCGATCTTTCCCTTCAGCCGTTCCACTAGAAGCTCGGAACCCTCGTCATGCACGGCGCGCCGGCTCATATCGAGGGTTTCGATCTGGGCCGGCGGGGCATCGCGAATGGCCTTGAAGTAGCTCTCGCATATCAGGAAGTAATCCTTCACGACCCGTCGAAACGGTGTCAGCGCCAGCGCCACACGGGCGTGCGATGTGTCATCTCCCAATCGAATATCGAAGATCAGCCGGTTTTCCTCGATGCCGAGCACAAGCTTATAAGGTCCGGCGGGCGAGCCGAGCGGCCGGAAGCTGTTCGCCTCCAGGAGATCGTAAATCGCAATCTCGCGCTCCTGCTCGATTTGGCGTGAGCGGCGGATGACCGTCCGTTCATCCAACTCCAGGGAAAGGATGCGAAAACAGTCCTGGTCCGGCATGGCGCGATCGTCAGCCGGTAACGGGATGCGCGGGGCGGCCTCGCGCGGCCCACTCGCCGCTGATGTCCGACAGGCTTGCCTCAATGTATTCGACCTGCAGCTGAATCACGCCGCCTCCGCTGAAAACAAGTTCAACAACGCCGCCTGGATCCTCGCCTTCATTCGGGCTGAATCTCATCGCCAGCAGCGAGAGGATCGCTTCAGGATCGTCGTAGCGAATGTGGTTCGACCTTGCCGACAGGACATGCTCAAACCGGATACCGGCTCGAATGCGAAGGTTTTCTCGGCGGTGCTGGGCGTCTTCCCATTTGAAGCGATTGAACAGCGCGGCGAAGCGACGCCCTTTCGGCAGCCATACAAGGTCACATACGCGGGCGACCGCGTCCTGAAGGCGAGCGGACAAAATCTGCAGATCGTCCGCATCCTCGGCTCTGAGTGTCGGTCTGCCCTTCATTCCGTCAACCGCTCGATCTGCGCACCCACCGCCGAGAGCTTTTCTTCAAGACATTCGAACCCGCGGTCCAGGTGATAGACCCGGCTGATAACGGTCTCGCCCTCTGCCGCCAACCCCGCCAACACCAGACTGACGCTCGCCCGCAGGTCAGTCGCCATGACAGGCGCGCCCGTCAACTTCTCCACTCCGCGCACGGTAGCAGTATCACCTTGCACCTGAATATCGGCGCCCATGCGCGACAGTTCCGGCACGTGCATGAAGCGGTTTTCGAAAATCGTTTCCTTGATATGTGAAATACCCTCTGCTGTGGTCATCAGCGCCATGAACTGCGCCTGCAGATCAGTCGGAAAGCCCGGATAAGGTTCGGTTTGGACGTCTATGGATTTGAGACGCTCGCCGTTACGACTCGCGGCAACACCCAATCCCGTAGTCGTGACCGTGGTGCCTGTTCCTTCAAGCAAAGGAACCAGAGCACCAATCAATTCAATGGAAGTATGCGTAAGTTCGATGTCGCCGCCGCAAATTGCCGCCGCCATGGCGTAGGTTCCGGTCTCGATACGATCCGGCAGAACGGCGTGAACCGTACCGCGCAAGCGGTCGACGCCATCTATTACGATGGTCGAAGTACCAAGCCCCCGGATTTGCGCGCCCATGGCCATGAGGCAGTGGCCGAGATCCATGATTTCCGGCTCGCGCGCCGCGTTCACCAGCGTCGTTTCGCCGTTTGCCAGCGCGGCCGCCATCAGCGCATTTTCCGTGGCGCCTACAGAGACGAAGGGAAATTCGATCGACGCGCCTTTCAAACCCGATGGCGCCTGCGCAATCACATAGCCTTCTTCCAGAACAATCTCTGCGCCAAGCACCTGCATCGCCTTCAGATGGAGGTCAACGGGACGCGCGCCAATCGCGCAACCGCCCGGCAACGAGACTTTTGCCTGCCCGTGGCGCGCCAACAGTGGGCCGAGCATCAGAAAACTTGCGCGCATCTTGCGCACCAGTTCGTATTCGGCGGTGGTGTTGGTGATGTGCCTGGCGGTGAGCTCCCACCGTCCGCCCTCTCCGTGGGCCGGGCCACGGGAATAGCTCGTCTCGACGCCAAAACTGCGCAGCAGCTCGCCCATGAAGCCCACATCGGCAAGCCAGGGCGCGTTCAGCAGCGTGAGCTTTTGATCTGTTAGGAGAGAAGCGGCCATCAGGGGCAGCGCCGCGTTCTTGGCGCCGCTGATCGGAATCTCGCCGTTCAAGCGATTGCCGCCCCGAATGCGAATACGATCCATTGCTCCTCAAGTGATCTGCTATTGTTTTCGAGTGGTCCGCAGTCAAATTTTCGGGTGCTTGGCCGGGTACCGAGATGGACAGGAATTCGACGGAACAGCGGTAGGCGTAAGCCCGTCGACCGCAGGTTGCGCCTTGCGCGCCGCTGCTTTTCGGCGCTTCAGGTTCTGTCGCAGCGCCTGTGCGAGCCGTTGCCGCCGTTCCTCGCTGGCTGCGGGCATGATGGTCTTTCCCTCTCGAAATCACTGGGCTATAGGCAGCGGCCGCACAGTCGGACGCCGGAGTAGCGTAGTGGTAGCGCAACCCCTTGGTAAGGGGTAGGTCGTGAGTTCGATTCTCACCTCCGGCACCATCGGCCGTCGGTATCGGCCACATTCCTACCCTGTGGCCGCATTTTGATGGCGTGCACATTTCCCTATGATCAGGCAATGAACACCGTCGCAAGCGAACCAACCGGCTCGCTGGCCGTCGCGCTGGCGCATGCCTCCCGCCTGTTGGAGCGCGACCCCACGCTGGCGGAGGCGCAGGCTCGCGAAATCCTCAAGGTCGTGCCCGGACAGACTGAAGCACTGCTGGTGCTTGCCTCAGCGGTGCGCGCAAAAGGCCAGCCACAAGCGGCCGTCGAGGTGCTCCGGCCGGCTATCCTGGCCCACCCGAAATCGGTCTCTTTGAACTATGGACTGGCTCTTGCGCTGGCCGATGCCGGTGATAGCCGACGAGCCATCGCCGCCTTCCGCCGCGTGGTGGGTCTGGATTCGAAACATCCGCATGCCTGGCGGTGCCTTGGGGACCAACTTCTCCTAGCCGGAGAGGCGAGCGGAGCAGATTCAGCCTATGCGCGCCACCTCCAGGCCTCGGTCAGCAATCCGGCGCTGTTGCAGGCGGCGGCTGCGCTTTGCGAGCAGAAGCTGGCGGTCGCGGAGCACTTGTTGCGCGGATATTTGAAGGAACACCCGACGGATGTCGCCGCCATCCGCATGCTGGCCGAAACCGGCGCGCGTCTCGGGCGCCTGGAAGATGCGGAAAAACTGTTTGCGCGCTGCGTGCAACTCGCCCCGGGGTTTGTCGAGGCGCGTCATCAATACGCGATCGTGTTGCAGCGCCACAGCAAAGCCGCCGAAGCGCTGCCCCACGTCGAATTGTTGCTGAAGCGTGATTCGCGCAGTGCCAATTATCGCGCATTGAAGGCCGCAATACTCGGCCGCCTCGGAGAATACGAAAAAGCGGTGGCTTGCTACCAATCGCTACTGAAGGATTTTCCATCGCAACCGAAAGCATGGATGAGCTACGGGCACACGCTAAAGACTCTGGGTAAGGTGGATGAAGCGATCGCCGCCTACCGCAAGAGCATCGAGCTGATGCCGAATCTGGGCGAGGCCTATTGGAGTCTCGCGAACCTGAAAACCTATCGCTTCACCGACGATCAGGTGGAAGCAATGAAGGCACAGATCTCTCGCCAGGATATTGATGAAGACAGCCGTGCGCACCTGCATTTCGCCCTCGGCAAGGCATTGGAGGACGGCGGAGAGTTCAATGCATCCTTTGCCGAATACCAGCGGGGAAATCTGTTGCGACAGGGTGGGTTGCAGTACAAATGCGAGGATGTGGACAGTTTGGTGCAGCGCTCGAAGGCGCTATTCACGCCGGAATTCTTTCACGCGCGAGCCAAATCTGGTTGCCCAGCCGCCGACCCGATCTTCATCGTGGGCCTCACCCGTGCCGGTTCCACGCTGATCGAGCAGATGCTGTCGAGCCACCCGGCCATCGAAGGCACGATGGAATTGCCGGACCTGATCGCGCTGGCCAAAAGATTTGGGCGCCGCAAGCTGGGCGACGACGCTACGTTTCCCAACGGCCTCGCCGCTCTTTCTCCCGAAGAGTTGCAAGCCCTCGGCGAAGAATATCTCTCGCGCACGCGAGTGCAGCGCAAGCTCGGCCGCCCCTTCTTTATCGACAAGATGCCTAACAACTGGTCCAACGCGGGCTTCATTCATGTGATCCTGCCGAACGCAAAGATCATCGATGCGCGCCGCCACCCGATGGCGTGCTGTTTTTCCAATTTCAAGCAGCTCTTTGCCCGTGGCCAGGGCTTTTCCTACAGCCTGGGCGATTGCGCTCATTACTACAGGAAATATGTCGAGCTGATGGCCCATTTCGATGCTGTCCTGCCTGGCCGCGTCCACCGGGTGATTCACGAGCAGCTCGTCGAAAATCCGGAGCGGGAGCTGCGGGGCCTGCTCGCCTATTGTGGGCTCGCCTTCGAGCCGCGATGCCTGCGCTTCCACGAAACCGAGCGGCCAGTGAGAACGGCAAGCTCGGAACAGGTCCGACGGCCGCTCTATTCCGGCGGTCTTGAGCAATGGCGGCATTTCGAGCCGTGGCTGGACGAATTGAAAGAAGCACTGGGTCCCGTGCTCGATGCCTATCCCGCGGCACCGGCTTTTTCCTGAATTGCGTGTGCTGTTGCCGAACGGCGCTTGACGTCGGCATCCCTCCCGGCTTGACTTTGGCGAGTCGAGCAGGCGCGCCACGGGTGGCGCAAGGGGATAAAATGGGGCGCTATACTTCCGTCTACGGACCGAGTCCGCGAGCTTTGCTGTGCCCGATGCTGCTGGCCTCGACGATGCTGTCGGGTATCCCGGTTGCCCGCGCGGCGGACACGCCGCCTGCGGGACTGGAGACGGTGGTTGTCACCGCACAGAAGAGGGAAGAAAATCTCCAGCGCGTGCCCATGAATGTGCAGGCCATCACGACACAACGCCTGCAGGAACTGCATCTCACCGACTTCACAGATTTTCAGATGTTCATGCCGAGCGTCACCTTCGCAGTGAGCGGGCAGGGCAGCAATGGCGGTCCCGGTTTCGCCAATATCACAATGCGCGGTATTGCGAGCGATCAGAACGGCAACCACTCCGGGCCGGTGCCGACTGTCGGTGTGTACCTGGACGAGCAACCGATCACGACCATCAACGGCACACTCGATGTGCCGACCTACGACATCCAGCGCGTGGAAGCGCTCTCGGGGCCGCAAGGTACGCTGTACGGTGCCAGTGCTGAATCCGGGGTGATCCGCATCATCACGAACAAGCCCGATCCAAGCGGCTTCGCGGCCGGCTACGAAGTCGAGGGCAACGCAGTCGAGCATGGCGGTCTCGGTTACAGGGTGAATGGATTCATCAACCATCCGATCACGGACAAGATCGCGATCCGGCTCGTGGCCTGGGATGAGCATGACGCGGGCTACATCGACAACGTGCACGGCACCCGAACCTACACTTTCGATACGTCTTTTCCGCCGCTCACGCTCGACAACGCGAGCCGCGTGAAAAACGACTATAACACGGTGGACAAGTTCGGCGGACGCGCGGCATTGGGCATCGAGCTTGACGAAAACTGGACAATAACCCCCAGCATCATCGCGCAGTGGGAACGGTCCAACGGCGTCTTCGGCTACAACAAGGGCAACAGTTTCGGGTACAACCGCCCGCTGGGCGACCTCGAAGTCATCCACTTCCAGCCTGAGTTTGCAAAGGACAATTGGTATCAGGCCGCCCTCACCGTGCAGGGGAAGATCGCCGATCTGGATGTGCTTTATTCCGGCGGACATATGGATCGCCGGATCAACAGTCAGGCCGACTATACAGACTACACCTTCTGGTACGATCAGGTCTTTCCGTCGTCGGTGGATTTCTATGACAACGCCGGCAACCAGATCGATCCGTCACAGACGATCATCGGCAAGGACCACTTCACGAAGGACAGCCACGAACTGCGCATCTCCAACGCGAAGGACAACCGGTTCCGCTTCGTGCTGGGCGCGTTTTACGAACGCCAGAGTCACTTCATTCTGCAGGACTACGTCATCAAGAATCTAAACACGCTTTCCTTCGATCAATGTCCTTACGCTCATTGTTCGGTCGACGGATGGCCGGGAACGCTGTGGCTCACCGACCAGATGCGAATCGATCGCGACTATGCAGTGTTCGGAGAGGTTTCGTATGACATCCTGCCCACTTTGACCATTACGGGCGGTGTTCGCGTGTTCAAGGCCGACAATTCACTGCAGGGGTTTTTCGGCTTCCAAGGTTATGAGTTTCCACCCCCTGTGCAGTGCTTCGCGCCGCCCTCGGTAGATCACGGGCCGTGCACGAATGTGGACGAAGAGGTGAAGGAAACGGGCGAGACACATCGCTTAAACCTTACCTGGCAGATCACGCCGGACCAGATGGTCTATGCGACATATTCCACCGGTTTCCGGCCGGGGGGCGTTAATCGGCGCACGGATCTTCCGGGTGTCGGCGCCTACAATTCCGACACGCTGGACAATTACGAAATCGGCTGGAAGACCAGCTGGAACGACAACCGCCTCCGTTTCAACGGCGCATTCTTCCTTGAAGATTGGAACCAGTTCCAATTCCCGTTCCTCGGACCAAACTCCGTGACCATCATCGCGAATGCGGGCCAGGCTCGCGTTAAAGGCGTGGAGACGGAGATTTCGTGGCTACCGATCGACCAGCTAACGCTCAACGGGTCGGCAGCCTACACCAATGCCGAACTGGCAACCCCGTATTGCGGCGGCGATTGCGCCGACCCGAAGAATAAATTGCAAGCGCCGGCGGGCACGCAACTCCCGATCACACCGATGTGGAAGCTGAACGGCACGGCCCGATATCAGTGGCGCCTGTGGGACGACTGGCTGGCGCACGTGCAGGCATCTGTCGTTCATGAAGGTGGCCGATGGGCGGATCTGCGCCTGGCCGAACGCGCCTTGCTCGGCAAGTCGAAGGAATTCACGACCCTCGATGTGACCACCGGGATAGAGAAAGACAATTGGTCCCTCGAACTGGCGTTATTGAATGCCACCGATGAACGCGCGCAACTGGGCCGGTACGCCGAATGCACGCCAGGTACATGCGGACCGCAGACATATATCCTTCCGGCGCGACCGCGCACGGTGGCACTCACATTCTCACAAAAATTCTGAGACTAACCTATGTTAAGCGCGACTTTTGCATAAGTTAAGCCACCGCGCATTTTGAATAATTTGTGATCGAAGTTCCCGCAGAATTTTGCCTCTGCGCGCGGAACCAAGTTCAATCGTCCTTGTCGTGACCTCGATTACCGCGTACCTCGCAATGCGCATCGCCCACAGGTTTTGTGACGATGCGGGGAGCAGCCCGATCGCTTGACGATTCGGCGCGGCGCAAAGCGTCCTCCCGATAGGCCTTTATCGCAATCTTCTCGAGGAAGCTGAATGCACGAACGTGATTTCAATGATCGCATATCGTCATATCTTTCGCAGTCCCCAGCCAAAATCGGTTCTTTCCGGCGCGATCGCAGCGGAGAGAGTTATTTCGGTGCATTGCTCGGCGATCTTTCCCTGTTGATGCTGCTGGTTATCACCACCGTGGGTGTGATCTTCGCGATCCAAGGACCGCTCGGTCACAGCCGCCTCACAATTCGCATTGGCGCGCCGCGGGAAATCTTCACCAATACCTTTTCAGCCAAATTAGTTCAGGATCAAGCGGAGTTGGACCGGCAGAAACGCCGCGTGGCGTATTTGGCAGAACAGCACATGACCTCGACGCAGCTTATCAATCGCTGGAAGCCGTATATCGCCGAAGCCTCCGGAAGATTTCGCGTCCCCGCGGCGTGGATACGTGCCGTGATCAAGATGGAAAGCGGCGGCCGTACCATGTCGGCCGAAAACAAGCCGATTACATCGCCCGTTGGCGCTGTCGGTCTCATGCAGCTGATGCCAGGAACCTACAAGGAAATGGAGCAGCAGCATCGCCTCGGTGCCGATCCCTCCAACCCGCATGACAATATCATGGCGGGCACCGCCTACTTGCGCTGGCTGCACCGCAAATACGGCTTCCCCGCCATGTTCGTTGCGTACAATGATGGACCGGGAAATCTGGAAGCCAAGCAGATGAAGGGCCGAGCGCTTCCGCCGGAGACGCAGAACTACGTCGCCACTATCACGGCAATGCTTGGGACAGCCGCGGCGAAGCAAGGCGTCCGCCAAGCTGCGACGGAGGCGCGCGCCGCACTTCGCGTGCGGGCCCAGTACAGCTAGACCAGACTCGGTAATTCGTCCACCGCCGTTGACCCGGACTGCTATTCTGCGCGTTATCAACCGGGTTTGAACTTGGTTTGGGGCATGGCGAAAAAGAAAAATGGGGCGGAAAATGCCTCACCCACATCGCTGGTTGGGGTGCATGGCGCCTCCCGCCTGCCGCGTGTCGAGGTGGACGGCTATAATCTTGAGCTTGAAGACGAGAACGGGTTTCTCGGCGACCGCGCCAGCAAGAAGGCGCTCTACGCGCTGCTCGACAAGTGGCGCAAGCCATTGGCCAAAGAAGGCAACGATCCCTTCGGCGACCGTCCAAGCCGCGAAATCGGTAAGAAGGAACTGGATGCCATTCTGGCCAAGGGCGAATCCACCGAAGGTGGGTTGGTGCATGCGGTCATCGAGGATTTCGCACAGGAACTGGCTTTCATCCTTCGCAACTTCCTGAAGGAAAAGACCTGGAAAGAGACCGAACGCATCGTTATAGGCGGTGGATTGCGCGAGCACCGCGTCGGTGAGCTCGCGATCGGCAGAGCCGCGATACTGCTGAAGGCTGATAGTGTCGCAGTTGACCTCGTTCCGATCCGAAACGATCCTGACGATGCGGGCTTGATAGGTTCGGTGCAACTCACGCCATCTTGGATATTCGGTGGGCACGACAGCATTCTCGCTCTCGATATCGGCGGCACGAACGTTCGGGCGGGAATTGTGGAGTTGAATCTTAAAAAAGCGCCGGACCTTTCGCGAGCCGCGGTGTGTGAGCGGGAAATCTGGCGCCACGCCGATGACAAGCCGACACGCGATGAAGCCGTCCAGCAGATTGCGGGATTGCTGAAAAAGCTGATCCGGCGGGCGGAGAGGGAAGGGCACAATCTCGCGCCGTTCATTGGCATCGGTTGTCCCGGAAAGATAGAATCGGATGGTTCAATCGATCGCGGTGCTCAAAATTTGCCCGGCAATTGGGAAAGCTCGCGTTTCCATCTGCCGACGGAAATCGTCTCCGCGATCCCATGCATCGCCGATCACGAAACAGAAGTCGTCATGCACAACGATGCTGTGGTTCAGGGACTGAGCGAGGTTCCGTTCATGACCGACGTAGAGCGCTGGGGCGTCCTGACCCGGGGTACCGGACTGGGCAACGCCCGCTTCACCAATCGTGCTCAGCCCAACGGGAAGAGCGACTAAGCGTCAATTCGGAGCGGGTCCGCCACAACCCCGACAATTGCGGGACCATCGCGCTAATTATCGATTCTTCCTTTGATGCGCGTCGAGGGCGGATCCTCAGACAGCGAAATGAGCAGTTTCGTCAGCAGATAGAGTCGCGGTGTCACTGTTGTCAGATCGAGATACTCTCGATCCGAATGGAAGCCTCCGCCAACGGGCCCGAGACCATCAAGCGCCGGCACGCCGGCTTCCGCGGCCAGCGCAGACTCCGAAGCACCACCATTTCCGCCAGTGCCGAGCTTGTTTCCAATAGAGGCGTAGATAGCCTGTGCGCGGGCGGCCAACGCTGCTGTCGCTGGATTATCCGGCAGTGGAGGAAATGCCGCCTCGCGCGAAACTGTCACCGTCGTTCCCGGCACAGTGATGTGCTGCGCATTTCGCTCCAGCACTGCCTGCACCTCGCTGAAATCCGCCGCCTTGCGCACGCGGACATTCACCTGCGCCGAAGCAGCATCCGGAATGATGTTGGAGCGTTCTCCGGCGCGAATAACGGTTGTGTTCACCGTGACTCCAGGCCCAGAATGCGGAAGGCTTTCCAGCTTCAAAAGCTGATGCATCAGCTCGACGGCGGCGTTGTGTCCGTCCTGTGGGTTTACGCCGGCATGTGCCGCCTTGCCTTTAACGTCGATGTGGAACACCGCGGAGCCCTTGCGCCACACCGTGATGATGTCGGGGGGATCGCCGGGCTCCAAATTCAGTTCGACATCGCTGTCCGCGAGCAGCTTGTGGACAAGCCTTTTGGTGCCAGGAGAGCCGCGCTCTTCGCTCGTCTCAATCAGAAAGGTAATATGCCCGAAATTATCGAAGCGAAGATCGTGCAGCAGCTTCAGCGCGCAGAGTCCTTCGACAACGCCGCCCTTTTCATCCGCGACGCCCGGCCCGCGTGCGTGATTTCCTTCCACCGTGTAAGGCCGCGCCGCAACTGTTCCTTGGCCGAACACCGTATCGATGTGGCCGATCATGAGGATGCGCGCTTTGCCCAAGCCTTTAACCGTCGCCACGATGTTGTCCGGCAGGTCTGGAGCTTCCGCCGGGACCGTCTCGATTTCCGCTCCAAGCATTTTGAGTTGGGCGATGAGAATTGCTGCGACCTTGCGCCCGCCTTCTACATCGCCCGTTCCAGAGTCAATGTTCACAACTGTCTGGAGCAAACCCAGTTGCGATTCGCGCGCGCCTTGCGCTGCCGTCATGACCGGATCGTTTTTCGCGCCATCTGCTGCCCATGCAGCGCTTAGAAGGAGCGCCATGAAGCCTGCAAAAACTGAGCCCGCCTTTGTCATTCATGTCCCATTGGTGATTTGTTCTCGCGCTTGCTAATAGCAGGTTCCAGCCGGCCTTTCAGGGCCGCTTGCATTCACGGAAACCGTCCATGCTCGAACCTGTCCGCCCGATCACGCTGGAGGAAATCCGGCAAGCGCGCGATCGCATTGCCGGAACAGTGCTCCGCACGCCGCTGGTTCGGCTCGAGTTGGGTGCCGGATATCCAGATATTCGGCTGAAACTGGAGAACCTGCAGCCTATCAATGCCTACAAGCTGCGGGGTGCCGCCAACGCCGTTGCCATGCTGTCGGAGGCCGAGCGCAAGCGCGGCGTCTGGACGATCAGCGCTGGCAATGCCGGGCAGGGCGTCGCCTATGCCGCGCGCCAGGCAGGCCTTTCGTGCACCGTGGTGGTGATCGACAAGGCCGCGGAGCCGAAGAAGGCACGGATGCAGGCACTCGGCGCGAAACTGATCGTCGTGCCTTTCGACGTGGCTTGGCAGGCGATGGAGGAGCGCGCCTATCTTAGCCTCGAGGGCACCTTTATCCACCCCTTCGACGAACACAATTTCATCGCGGGCAACGCGACGATGGGGCTTGAGATTCTGGAAGACGCACCGGACGCGAGAGTCGTCATCGGCGGTATTGGCGGCGGAGGGCTGGTGGTTGGCCTCGGCAGCGCCATCAAGGCGATACGGCCGGACGTGAAGGTTTATGGTGCGGAACCGGAAACGGCAGCGCCCGCGGCGCTCTCCTTTGCCAACGATTGCCCTCAGATATTCGAGAACTGGACTGCCTCCTTCGTCGATGGAGCGGGCGGCAAGAGCGTGTTTCCGCGCATGTGGGAACGGATGAAGGCGGTTGTGGACGGCTCCTTCGTGGTCACGCTGGATCAGGTGAGGCAAGCGATGCGTCTGATGGCGGACAAAGCACGGATTATCTCAGAAGGCGCCGGGGCCTTGCCCCTGGCGGCGGCGCTGACTGGCAAGGCAGGCGACGGCCCGATCGTTTGCGTGGTGTCCGGGGGCAATATCGACTTGAAAAAGTTTTCCGAGTTGATCGGCCATGGCTGAGTTGCTTTTTTTCGCTCACCTGTTTCCATGACCGCCGTGGACCGTCCGGGGCCGAAGCATGAAGAAGGCGAAGAGAAGCAGCAAAGACCTCGGGATGGATCGCGCCATAGACCGGCGCGATTTTCTCAATGGCGTCGCCATAGGTGCCGCCGCGATTTCTTCAGGGCTTGCGCATGCCGCCGCGGCGGCTCCGGCGCCGCAGGAAGTGCCCGGCTACTATCCGCCATTGCTGCATGGATTGCGGGGCAGCCACCCCGGCGCTTTCGAAAACGCGCACGCGTTGCGCGACGGCACGTTCTGGGACCACGCGAAGAAATCGGAAGATGATTCCATCGTCTACGATCTTGTCATTGTGGGTGGCGGGATTAGCGGTCTGTCGGCTGCCTGGTTCTTCCGCGCCGCGAAGCCCAACGCAAAAATTCTTATCCTTGAAAACCATGACGATTTCGGCGGTCACGCTAAGCGCAACGAATATCAACTGAACGGCCGCCTGCATCTTATGAATGGCGGCACGATGCTGATCGACAGCCCGCATCCGTACAGCAAGGTATCTGCCGGCCTTATCCGCGAGTTGGGCATTGACCCGGTGGCCCTGGCGAAGCGCTGCGAGCATCCCGAGATCTATAAGGGACTCGCGCCGGCGACCTTTTTCGACAAGCAGACTTTTGGCGCCGATCGTCTAGTGGTCGGTCGGGAACGTAACGATGAGGAAGAAAGCTCGGTGTCATGGAAGGACTTTCTTGCCAAAGCGCCGTTGGATGCGGGTACGCGCACAGACATACTGCGCGTGCAGGAAGGTACCGACGATCCGATGCCGGGTCTCAGCTCCGGGCAAAAGAAGGACAAGCTCTCGCGGATCACCTACCTCGCTTATTTGCAAGACTATCTGAAATGCGGGTCCAAGGCGCTCGCGTTCTACCAGACCATCACGCACGACGAGTGGGGTACCGGCATCGATGCCGAGCCGGCGCTGGATTGCTGGGGCTTTGGCCTGCCGGGGTTCAAAGGGCTTAAGCTGACGAAGGGCTCGATTTCGCGCATGGGCTACACGGCAGCCGGTTATGAGGACGAAGGCTCGCCGGTGTTCCATTTCCCGGATGGGAACGCGACGATCGCGCGGCTGCTTGTCCGAAAGCTGATCGCGGACAGCATTCCGGGACGCACAGCAGACGACATCATCACCGCGCGTGCCGTTTATGCGAAGCTCGATCGCGCAGGCCAGCCTGTCCGTATTCGCCTGAGCAGCATAGCTGTTGGCGTGCGGAACATCGGCGATCCCAAGACCTCTCGTGGCGTCGAAGTGGCGTATACACGCGGCGGGCGCGTGTACCGCGTCCACGCGGCAGGCTGTGTGCTTGCCTGCTGGAACATGATGATCCCGTATCTCTGCCCTGAATTGCCCGACACGCAGAAAACAGCGCTGCACGAATTGGTCAAAGTCCCGCTGGTGTATACCAGCGTCGCCATCCGCAACTGGCGCGCATTTCAGATGCTCGGGACAGGCGGCATATCCGCCCCGGGCTGCTATTGGACGTCGACGCGTCTGAACTGGCCCGTGGATATCGGCGGATACAAGAGCGTCCGCTCGCCAGACGATCCGATGCTGTTGTTCATGCTTCACGCGCCGACTTCTCCGGGCCTGCCGGAACGCGATCAGCACCGAATGGGGCGCATGGAGCTGCTTGAAACGCCGTTCACGACCTATGAGGCGAAGATTCGCGATCAGCTCAACCGCATGCTGTCGGGCGGTGGCTTCGATTCAGCCCGCGATATTGTCGCGATAACGGTGAATCGCTGGCCGCATGGCTATGCCTACGAGTTCAACCCGTTGTTCGATGACTTTTCCCTTCCACCGGAAAAACGCGCCAATGTGGTGGGGCGGCAACGGTTCGGGAAAATAGCCATCGCCAATTCGGATTCCGGCGCCGCCGCCTACACGGATTCGGCTATCGATCAAGCCCATCGCGCCGTTCAGGAACTGCTGTTTGCCTGATGTGACACATCCTTGACGGTGTTGCCCGCAGCGCCCAACATGCGGGGATTAGGGGGCTGCCATGAAGAATGTGAGTCTGGGCTTGGGCCTGTGCGCCGCGCTTGCAGGCGCTTTCTCATGTGTATTTCCCGGCATCGTCCTGGCTCAATCAGCCGCGCCCTCGTTCGGCGTGGAAGAGGTTGTGGTCACCGCGCAGCGCCGTTCGGAAGTCTTGAGTCGCGTTCCAGCCAGCATCAGTGCCTTTACCACCGAGCGCATGGAACAGCTGAATGTGAAGGATTTCAGCGATCTGGTGCGTTTCACGCCCGGCGTGACGCTGGACGAGCACAGCGGCACCATCTCAGTCCGTGGGGTGAATTCAGACGCCGGCGACGCCACCACCGGCGTCTACATCGATGACACGCCAATCCAGCTGCGCTCGCTCGGTTTCGGCTCCGACAACACGCTGCCGGCGGTGTTTGACCTGGAACGCGTGGAAGTGCTTCGCGGCCCGCAGGGAACACTGTTCGGGGCGGGCTCGGAAGGCGGCACGATACGCTACATCACGCCTCAGCCGAGCCTTACGGACTACAGCGTGTACGGAAAGACGGAATTTTCCTCCACGCGCTACGGGTCGCCGAATTACGAAGCCGGAATCGCGGTCGGTGGCCCGATCGTGGACAATCAGCTTGGCTTCCGCGTCAGCGGCTGGTGGCGCCACGATGGCGGCTACATCGACCAAATCAACTACCTGACCGGCGCGGTGACGGATAAGAATACCAACTGGACCGACAATTTGGCATTCCACGGCGCCATGGGGTGGGAGCCGAACGGAAATCTGACCGTCACGCCAAGCATTTTCTTCCAGAACCGGCGCACGCACAACGACGATGAATGGTGGACGGCGCTCTCCAATCCGAACGACGGACGCTACATAACCGGTACGCCCGAACTGATGGGCAACCACGACCGCTTTGTCCTGCCGGCTCTGAAAATCGACTATAACCTCGGCGATGTTGAGCTGATCTCAAATACATCGTATTTCGATCGTCATCAGGAGGTTCAGGACTATAGTGGCACGCTGTATGACCTCTCCTACTTCCAGCAGGCGGTGGACTATGGGCTGCTGCCGGATTTCGAGACCGAATGCACCGGCGGCATCTGCGGCGTGATCGCCAAGCGGATCGAAAACGACCCGGACTACGTGGGACCGCCGCTGCTGTTGCCGACTGGCCCCAATCTTCCCGGCTTGGGAGGCATACCCCCCTTCGGCTTCTACAAGGCGCGCAACGTTGTCACGAACGAGCAGCAGAACTGGACCCAGGAAGCGCGCCTGCAGTCCACCGACACTGACTCCGTGCTGTCGTGGATCCTCGGCGCTTTCTACACGCACCAGGACCAGCTGAGCATCGAGGAAATCAACGATCCGCAGCTGCCGGCTCTTACGGAATATCTCTGGGGCGACACGGTTGAGAATGTCTGGGGTGTTGGGCTGCTCCCCAACGGCGACGACTACATCAACAACACGCAAGGACACGAATGGCAGGCGGCGCTCTTCGGCAATGCGACCATCAAGATCCTTGAGGATCTCAAGCTGCAGGTCGGCGCTCGGGTTGCTAAGACCCATTTCGATTTTACAAATTTTGCCGATGGCGCGCAGAATGGCGGCTTCACAGGCCCTGACAGCGGTAAGAAGGATGAAACGCCGTTCACGCCGATGACGAGCCTCACCTGGCAGATCACGCCGGACAACATGGTCTACGGAACGATTGCAAAGGGTTATCGCATCGGCGGCGCCAACCCGCTTTTCCCAATCATCTTCTGCAACGAAATTTCCGTGGAGCCGACGTCGTACAATTCCGACACTGTCGTCAGCTATGAAGTTGGCACGAAGGACAAAGTGACAGACCGTCTGCAGCTGTCCGGCAGCGTGTTTTATCTGGAATGGAACAACATCCAGCAGTCGGTCACCTTGCCATCTTGCGGTTTCCGCTTCACCACCAATGTCGGCACTGCGGTCAGCCAGGGCTTCGATCTCGAAGGCGAATGGCTCGCGACCGACCATTTGGATTTCAACTTCAGCCTTGGCTATGTTGACAGTCACTACACCTCGACAAGCGTAGCCGCCGGTCTCGTACAGGCAATCAACGGCGACAAGCTGCCGGGTAGCCCGTGGAACTTCTCGATCGGCGCGCAATACACGGCGCCGGTGATGGGCTACGAATCCTTCGTACGGCTGGATTATGAATTCGCAAGCCGGGAGACCGGCCTGACGCCGGAGCGCGACTCACTCACGACCCTGTTCGATCCGGGCTTGGTGGCGGAACCGGAAACCAATGTCCTCTCCATCCGCGCCGGCACCACGATTGACCGGTTCAGCGTCTCGCTGTTTGCCGACAACCTGCTGAACTCGCATCCCCGATTGCACCTCACGCATCAGGACAGCGGCACCCTCCTGTTCGAGGCGACAACATTGCGTCCGCGCACTGTCGGCTTGACCGCCGCCTATCGCTACTGAGCGCGATGCCTACGGAGCTGAAAGCGGGAGCGCTTTCGCTCTTCGAATCCGTAGTGATGGGTATCGCCGGCAGCGCGCCCGGCTATACGATTGCTGTGACGACAGCCGTCCTGTTGGGGACGGCGGGACAGCTGGCGCCTGGTGCGCTCGTCATCTTTGCCATTCCGATGCTGGGTATCGCGGTCGCTTACAAGGCGCTTAACCGGAGACATGTGAACGCCGGCGCTGCCTATCAGTGGACCACGATCTATTTCGGCAGGCTGTTTGGATTCTTTTCGGGCTGGGCCCTGCTACTGGCGTCCATGATTTTCATGGTGACCGGCAGCCTGCCGCTCGCCACCGCCACGCTCGACTTCGTGGATCCCGCGCTGGCCGAGAATGTCGTGGTGAGTGCCGCGATTGCCAGCGCATGGTTCCTCGCCGTCGCCGTGGTGCTCATTGTCGGCATCAAGGTGACAAGCGGCGTGCAAGTGGTCATGACCATGGTCGAGCTGGTGATCCTCACGGTAGTGGTCGCAGCGGCATTCATTCACACGGCCCACGTTGGGCCTGCCAATCCGTTCAGCTGGTCGTGGTTTGGCTTCGACTATACGGCGAAGAGTTTCGCCGCGAGCGCGCTGGTTGTCGTTTTCTTCTACTGGGGCTGGGACGTTACCTCAAACCTCGGCGAGGAGACCGCCGACGGGAGTGAGAATGCCGGCCACGGCGGAGTGGTGAGCGTTTTTGTTACCATCGCCTACTACATCGCGTTCGTTTTCGCCGCCCTTTTTCTCTTCAACCTGAGCACGGCAAAGGGCTTCAACGCGAACATCATTTACAATATCGCGATCGCCACAGGTTTGGGACGCACAGGCGCGCTGTTCGCGTCCGCTGCTGTCATTCTTTCCAGCATCGCGACACTCGAGACAACGATGCTGCAATTTTCCCGCTCGCTATTCGCCATGGGACGGGACGGCGCCATGCCGGTCTTTTTCGGTACCGTCGACGAACGAACGCAGACGCCGGTGCGCGCGATGCTCGTGCTTATCGGAGTCGGACTGTTGCTTGTGTGGGGATCGAGTCTGATGCCGACCGTGCATTTGATCATTCAGGATTCGGTCAACGCGGTGGCAGTCCTGGTCGCGTACTATTACGGCCTTGCCGGATTTGCCGCTGCCTGGGCGTTTCGCAACCTCTGGCGGGAGTCGTTGTTGAATTGGATCGGCCTCGCGGTCTACCCCGCCTTGAGTGCCTTCGTCCTCCTGATCCTGGGCGCCTACGCCATTACAACCTTCGATCTTATCACCAAGGTGGTCGGGATCGGTGGGCTCGTCGCTGGGATTGTCTTCTTCCGGCCATCGCGCCGCATAACGGGCGCGCCCTTGCAGGCGTGACCTCGATGACTATCTGCATGGAGCAGGCTGGGGCGCTACGCGGCTGGCCCGGGAGTTTTGAGCCTGATGATCAACAACAAGATCTCCCTGGAGCAGCCAAACCGGCGCGTTTTTCTCTCCGCCGCCGCGGTTTCGCTGGGTACCGCTACCCTTGGGATGCCCTCAGCAACAGCCGCGGCAAAAGATGCCGGATGGGTGACGATTGAGGCGTTCTCGCCTGCTGGCCGGGATCTCGGCCGAATTCGCGTACAAAAAGTCGTGAAGAGCGATGCGGCCTGGCAGAAGCAACTGTCAGGCAACGCTTTCGAGATCACGCGTCATGCGGGCACAGAACCGCCCTTCACCGGCATCTACGCGAATACACATGGGGATGGGCTCTATCGCTGCATTTGCTGTGACACGGCCCTCTTCGATTCGCACACGAAGTTCGAATCCGGCACCGGGTGGCCGAGCTTCTACCAGCCGATTTCGCGGCGGAACGTGACGCAATCGGCGGACAACAGCCTCGGCATGGGGCGAGTGGCTGTGTCGTGCGCGCGCTGCGACGCGCATCTCGGTCACGTGTTTGACGATGGCCCGAAGCCGACGGGGCTTAGATATTGTATGAATTCGGCATCGCTTCGATTCGCACCACGCGACAAGCAGGAAAACTGATGAACGGGACCTCGAACGGACGCCGCAGCTCGGTTGCGGAGATCACAACCATTTTGGCGCAGCTGGCGCTCGGGCTCTTGGCTCTCCCGCTTTTGGGCGTGATCTTTTTCGGCTTGGCTCGCGCCGAAGAGGCGCGCGTTCTTCCGCCGCCAGCGCTCGATGAGCGCAGTTCCGTCAGCAGCGAAACTGCTGTGCTCGCAGGCGGCTGCTTCTGGGGGATGCAGGGCGTTTTCGAGCATGTGAAGGGCGTGACGAAGGTACTGGCCGGATATTCCGGCGGCGACAAGAGCACGGCGGAATATGAAACCGTCGGCAGCGGCGGTACCGGCCATGCTGAATCGGTGCAAATTACGTTTGATCCGCGGCAAATTTCCTATGGAGAAATTCTGCGGATCTACTTCTCGGTCGGGCACGATCCGACGCAACTCAATCGTCAGGGACCGGACGAGGGAACGCAGTACCGCTCGGAAATCTTCTTTTCCTCAGCCATGCAGGAAAATGTGGCGAAGAGCTATGTTGCCCAGCTTGGGAAGGGAAAGCGGTTTTCCGCCCCCATTGCTACCAAAATGGAGCCTTTGCACGGTTTCTACCCGGCCGAGGCCTACCACCAAGACTACCTGACTCATCATCCGGAAAGCCTCTACATCCAGGTCAACGATCTGCCCAAGGTCGAGCAGCTTAAGCGGTTGTATCCGCAGCTTTATCGCGCCTCCCCCGTATTGGTCACCGCCTCGCGTTAACGGTTCTACAGCGCATCATGCGTATTGCTGCTTGGTCGAAGCCGAAGCGCTCCCATATATGAGCGGATTGGCAACTTGACCTCGGGCAGGTGATTTGATGGTAGCGTTTTTAAGGTGGTCCAGGAACATCGCGCTGGGGACCCTGAACGGCATCGCCAAAGTTGTCCTCTTTGTTGTTGTCCTCATAGTCATGCTCGCCATCATCGGCATGGTTCGGGGTGATGGCCTTCCGGACAAAATGGTGCTGACAGCCGATCTCCGCGCCTCGATGCCCGACTCCAGCCGCTCCTCGGCGTTTGAATTCAGCCGCCCGCTCACCATCATGGATTTCGTCCTGGGGCTGGATCGTGCCTCGCGTGATTCCCGTGTGAAGGGTCTATTCCTGCGTGTAGGCGATGGAGACCTGTCAGTTCCGCAGGCTCAGGAAATCGTAGCCGCGCTCAAACGCTTTCGCCAAGGCGGCCGGTTTGTGGTCGCGCATTCGCAAGGGTTCGATTCCGGCGGACTTGGCGATTATCTTGCGGCGTCCGGAGCCAGTGAAATCTGGATGCAGCCCAAGGCGACGTTCGCGGCAGCAGGGGCTGGCGCCGGCACAATTTTCCTCAAGGGCTTTTTCGACAAGATTCAAGCCGAACCTCAGATGGTCAAGCGCGCTGAATATAAAAGCGCAGCGGACTTGTTTATGGAGAAAGATTATACAGATCCCGATCGCGAGCAGACGACCGCCTTCCTGAAGTCTTGGTATGACACGGCTACGCAAGGCGTGGCAGCGGAGCGCCGCCTGCAACCCTCGGCCATTGCCGCGTCGTTCGAAAAGAGTCCGCAATTCGCTGAGGACGCCAAAGCCACGCGTCTGATCGACAAGCTTGGTTACGACGATGATGCCAAGGATTCTGCCGTAGACCGCAGCGGCGGTGCGAAGACAGTGGCGCTGCGCAAATATGTGCGGGCTGTGGAGGATTATCCCGAAGCCCACGGTTCGCCGCAGATTGCAGTTATTCAGGCCGCCGGGGAAATTACGGAAGGTGGTGACCGGGGTGGCCCGTTCGACAGTGGGAGCGGCATCGGGTCCGACACCTATGCCACGGCCATCCGGGAAGCGGTGCGCAACAGCGACGTGAAAGCAATCGTGTTGCGCGTTGATTCTCCGGGCGGGTCTGTGTCCGCTTCCGACCAAATCCTGCACGCGCTGCAGAAAGCGCGTCGGGCCGGAAAACCGGTCGTGGTCTCCATGGGAATGCTCGCTGCTTCCGGCGGATATTATATATCGTCTTTCGCCGACCGGATCGTAGCAGAGCCCGGCACTCTCACCGGCTCGATTGGGGTACTTACCGGCAAAGTGTCGTTTGGGAAAACGGCCGGCCTTTTGGGAATCGGCGTGGACCAGATCGGAGTCGGGAAAAACGCTTTGATGAATTCAGCCATCAGGCCGTATACGCCGGACCAGCTAGCGAACCTCAATCACCAGGCGGACGTGATCTATTCCGATTTCCTTCAGAAGGTGGCGACGGGGCGCAAGCTGCCGCTGGCGCAGGTTCAAAGCATTGCCAAGGGACGGGTTTGGACCGGCGCTGACGCAAAAAAACACGGACTCGTGGACGAGTTGGGCGGCTTTTGGACGGCTGTGGCCGATGCCAAAAGGCTTTCCGGCATTGGAGCGGGTGAGGCGGTGAGTTTCCAGATGTACCCCAGGCGGACCGGCTTCTTCACGGCGCTCGCGTCGGCAATGACCGGCACAGCCGCCGGGGTGCGGACCATGCAAGGGCTGGCTGCCTTCGGAGAACTGCCTGTGGCCCATGTCTTTAGGAGCATGATGGCAGCTTCCGGCCAGAGCGGTGTCCAAATGAGGGCAACAAATCTGCCGATGGATTGACGCGGTTCGAAGCGGGACAGCCGCGGTGCCCCCGCGCTATGCTGCTGCTGTGCCTCTGGAATGATGTCACGTGCAGGTTCAGCAACTCGTAGCAGCCGCGCAGCAGGCCATGCATGGCCGCAATTTCGAGGAAGCCACGCGCCTGTGGTCGCAGGTGCTGATGCTTTCGCCGGAGCATCCGCAGGCGCTGTTCCAGCTTGGTCAGCAAAAGATGATGGAGGGCAACGCGCAGGGGGCTGTCGCGCTGTTCGAACGGGCCGCGCGATCAGATCCTCAGGCCGCCGCCATTCCGTTGAACATCGCATTCGCCCATCGCGCACAAGGTAGCGCCGCGGCCGAATTGCAGGCGCTGGAGCGGGCGCTCGCGATCGATCCCTATTACTATCCCGCGCTGCTTGCCAAAGCGCAGGCATTCGAACGGATTGGCAAGCCGCGGCAGGCTGCGCGCCTATATAAGGACGCGTTGGCAATCACCCCGCCGGACGATCAAATCCCGCCATCGCTCAGAGCCACAATGGAGCAGGCGCGAAAACGCGTTGCCGAAAATGCGGAGGGGTTAGCAAGGCATTTCGAATTGGCGATTGCCGCACAGTTGCGCAATCGCGGCTCGGGGCCGCTTGATCGCTTTGAACGCTGCAAGGATGCGCTCCTCGGAAGAAAGAAAATCTATGCCCAGCAGCCGACTATGCTGCACTACCCAGAGCTGCCCGCCATTCAGTTCTACGACAACGCAGATTTTCCCTGGATGATCGAAATTGAAGCGGCGACCGGTATGATCAAGACGGAACTCGCTGCCCTGCTTGAGTCGGAACGGCAAACCGCGGATACGGCGGAATTTCGCCCTTATGTCCAGCATCCAGCCGGTGCGCCACTGAACCAATGGGAGCAGTTGAACTTTTCACCGCGATGGAGCGCCTATTTCCTTTGGGAAGATGGCGAGCGGAACGAAGCGCACTGTGCGCACTGCCCAAGGACGGCGGAGACCGTTGAAGCGATGCCGCTTGCGCGGATCCCCGGCTATGCGCCGGCCGTGTTCTTCTCCGTGCTCCAGCCACGAACGCGAATTCCGCCGCACACCGGGGTGACGAACATCCGGCTGATCGCACACCTTCCGCTGGTCGTTCCCGAAGCCTGTGGCTTTCGTGTCGGCAATGACAGCCGTAGTGTTGAGGCGGGAAAAGCCTGGGTGTTCGACGACACGATCGAACACGAAGCGTGGAACGACAGCGACAGCAATCGCTACATTCTCATCTTCGATATCTGGAATCCGGAGCTGAGTGAGGAAGAGCGCGAACTCGCGATTGCGCTGCTCGATGCGATGCGCTCGTACTATTCGGAATAACCGAACTTCCGCACCCAGGGCTCCAGAATCGGCATGACGGGGGCAAGCTGCTCGCGGTATTTGCGCCACTGCCCCACGCTGCGGTCGCTCAACCCGCCAATCACCTGTGCGGAACTCGGCGTGGCGATGGCATTTCTTCTGGCGTGCGCGGCGAAATTGCGCACCGATTCCCGCCAGGGGATGTCGGCAAAGGCACAAATACGGTGGGCCTGTTCGTCGAAATTGGCCACAAGATCTTCGTTGCGGACTGTCAACCAGCGCAGCGCCAGCTTCTCCCGCGCCAATTCGGCCACGCGCATCATCGCATCGTACAGCCGCGCGGTGGATTCAAGGTCCAGCAGCTCCAACGTAAAAGAGTGGACAAGAAACAGGCGGCGGAAGGCGCTCAGCACCACATCGCGGGGGTCGCGGACGGCGAAGATAATATGAGCATCCGGAAAGAGGCGGGCGATGACCGGCAGCCGGAAGGTGTGCATCGGCAGCTTGTCGACGACCAGCTTGTCGCGAAAGTGATATCCCAATCGGCGCACGTAATCCCAGTAGGAATCCCGGTAAGGCTGCAGATCGGTATCGATGGCGGTGGCGAGGCGCTCCAGTCCACCAGGCTCGCGCAGGAAATCCCGATCCGCATCGACAATGGGGAATTTTTCTTCCAGCGTGACGACATCAGGATGGCTGCCAAGAATCTGTCCGAGTAGCGTCGTTCCGGCCCTGGGAAAGCCGGCAATAAACAACAGGCGCGTTGGCGCGGCGCTGGCCGGTGTTGTGTCCATCGGGCTTTCGCGGGGACGCGCCGAGAAATATTCGGAGATTCGCGCAACGAGAGCTGGAGCGGCCTCCATCCCTTTGGTTTCCAGCCTGGGGGCGTAGTGGCTTAGAATTTTGGCGTTGGCTTCCGTCCAGCACTCGAAAGCCTCCTCCGTCCGCCCTTGCGCATCGCGGATATCGCCCAGCAGATTTAGAGCCTGCGCCTGATCAAGGGGCTGATAACCTGCGTGCGATAGAATGGCCTGAAGGCGCTGCTCTGCTGAATCGATGGAACGTTCCGCCAGATCGGCTCTTGCCAGTGTGATAAGCGCCTTGACGTGGTCGGGCTCAAGCGCCAAGGCACGGTTCGAGTAGGCACGGGCCGTTTTCCAATCTCCGTTGCCCGCCGCGAGATTGCCCAGCCGGGCAATCGGGTCGGCATAGTTCGGCGCCAGCCTGGCAGCGATCTGATAGGATTCCTCGGCGCCGCGAAGCTCTCCCAGGGTCTCAAGCGCAAAGCCGCGATTAAAGTGCGCCAATGGAAATTCGGGCCAAAGCTGCAGCGCTTCGTCGAAGGCTTTGGCAGCTGCGGCGAATTGGTCGTCCTTCAGACGACATTCGCCGATACCGTTAGGGATGCGCGGTTCGGCGGGCGCAAGCCGCCTGGCCTCTTCCAGGTCGCGCAGGGCGTCATCGAACCTGCTCTGATTTGAAAGCCAGGTACCCCGCAGGAGCAACAGCAAAGGATGCACGGCACCGGCGTCAAGCGCTGCACGGGCGATCTCTGTGGCGCGTTCGACCTCGTCCGCCTGCAGGGCGCGAGTCACCTCTGCGACAGTGCGATCGATGTCTGAGGGGGTGGTTTCCAGATGTTGGGACATGTCGCGGTTATGTGAGCCAGTCAGCCGCAAGGCAATAAAAAACGGCGGCCTTTTGGACCGCCGTTTTTCGTATTTGTCGTGAAGCTTAGTATTTCACAGTCGCTCCGAAGAAGATGTAGCGGCCGAGAGCGTCGTACGTCTGCGGGAAGGTGTTCCCGTTCCCGGCCGGCGGGCCTATCGCGAAGGAAGTAAGGCGCGGCGGATCCTTGTCGGCGATATTGGACACGCCGGCATGGAGCTGGAAGCCGGGCATGACCGTCCAGTTGGCCGAGAGATCGAAGTAGTCGAAGGAATCGATCGTTGCGTCGATAGGATCGCCATACGGACCGCCAAAGAGCGGGTTAGGCTGATTGGCATCCAGGCTCACGGCGCTGATATGACGCCACTGACCTGACAGATCGAAATCCCAAGGCGACGACCAGGTGACACGCAACTTGTGCTTCCATTCCGGGTTTGGCGCCAATCCTGCGGACGCACTGCAGAAATTCACGCCGTAGAGGCCGGCGCATTCCCCGCTGAACGGCGGTGGAATGTGGTTCTTGTCATTGACAGCCTGCGAGAAGGGCGTGATTTCGAAACTGTCGGTCCAGGTGCCGACGAAGTTGAAGCTTAGCCCGCCATTGTCGCCCATTCCCCAGTTCGACAGCTCAGTGTTGTAGTTAGCCTCGAAGTCGATGCCGGCCGTCTTAAGCGAGCCGGTATTGCTCGTGATGTCGTCAACGAAGCCGCCGGCCGGTGGCAGGCCGAACAGGACGCCGCCTGCGCCGCGGTGGATGGCGCTACAGAAGTCGGGGCCGTTATAGAGAGCGCAGTTGGCCACGACGTTCAGCGGGGCCACAGCGGTGATGTACCGCGAGATGCGGATGTTGAAGTAGTCCACCGTCAACGTGAAGCCATCGAGGAAGGTCGGCGTGAACACGCCACCGATTTCGCGGGTATCAGACTTTTCGGTTCTCAGATTCAGGTTCCCGCCGAAAAGGGCATTACACTGTGCCGCCGGGCAGTCCGAGATCGTGCCGTACTGGGCCGCCGTCACGCCTGTTCGCTGACATTGTTGCAGCGTGAACTGTGGCGTGGTTCCCGAGCAAGGATCAGATCCACCCCACAGTCCGATGAACTGCGGCGTAAACAGTTCCAGCACGTTCGGCGCGCGAATGGCGCGCTGATAGCTGGCGCGAAGGCGGAAATCCTCGATCGGCTGATATTCGGCGCCGTATTTGAACGAATTGACGGCACCCGCGATGCTGTAGGACGAGTAACGATAGCCGCCGTTCACCGACAGATCCTCGACCCAAGGCATGTTCTGCACGAGCGGAACACGCACTTCGCCAAAGATTTCGCGGACGTTGTAGCGGCCGTTCACATTCGGCGTGGGACCGCCCTGGCCGGCAAGATCGCCAGTGCGGAATTCGTTGTCGACGCGCGCTTCGATCGCTTCCTGACGATATTCCGCGCCAACCGCGATTCCGACGCCATTCTTCGCCCAAGGCGACTGGAAGCCATACTGGCCCAGATCGCCGGTGACCGAGCCGGTCAGCACCCACTCCTCCGTACCGCCTTCCTTGAAGCCGGGAACGCTGAAGTAATTGGTGGCGGCCTGAGTCACGCCGTTCGGCTGGAAAACGTTCCAGGGAACGCAGGTCGGATCGAAGCCCTGAAGCACGGCCTTACAGGTCGGGGTTCCGTTGACGTCCACCACCTCCAAAGCGTTCTGGATGCGGGAGATCGAGGCGTCGTTGATGTACTCTTCCGACAGGATGGTTTTTCCATACTGGCCGGAGACGTCATAAGACCATCCGCCGCCCACATCGCCCTTGAAGCCGAAGACCATGCGGTAGGCCGCATGTTCGAGGTGGTCTTGCCGGTTGCCGCCTTCGACGTTGCGGCGCCCAAGGAACAGGTGGGCATCTTGACCCCCGCCAAGGCCAGCCGAGGTGCAGAACTGATAGGCTGGCGAGCTGGGATCGGCCGGATTGCCGAGGAAGGGGTTGTCGCAGTTCACCGCCACCTGCGTGCCGAAGAACAGGCCGGACGGCGCGATCTGGGCGACTGTCGTGTCGTCCATGAACATGATCGAGCCGTAGAAATCGAGCGCTTTGTCGACTTCGTAATGGCCGAAACCGCCGAAGGTGTAGCGCGTATCCGGACGCTGGAAATAGTTCAGTGGGGCGAAATTGAAGCGGTCCGCCGCCGTGAAGGCTCGCATCTGTCCAGTATTCGGATCGACCGTACAGCTGCCATGCGGGCCGTTGGCATCGACGCAGAAACCGCCGTCCAAGCTGATAAACCGGCCGCCGGCAGTGCCAAGCGCACCGGTTCGCGCCGCAGTACTCGACCCGCCGCAGAAGGAAGAGGTGAAAGGCGGGGTGGTCGAAAAGGCGCAAGCCGAAACGTCGCGCTGCGATTCCAGGACCGGCTGGATGTTCCGGAAGCCGCCGTAGACTGTAACGTTGCCTTTTCCATTGGGCGAATTGACACCCATGATGATCGTGCCGTCGACTGTATCGCCATCCCAGACATTGCCGGGCGCCTGGGTCACGCAAGCGCCCGTGGTCTGGCACTGCCCGAAGATACCGGCCGCAACGGTCGAACGATATTCAGAATTGCTGTTCGAGTGCTGATAGGCGCTGTATTGGCCGTCGAACTCGATGCCTTCGAAGTCGCGGCGCATGATGAAGTTCACCACGCCGGCCACGGCGTCCGAGCCGTACACAGCGGAGGCACCACCCGTCACAACTTCGACGTGATCAACCAGCGATGCCGGGATCTGGTTCAAGTCGGCGCAGGGCAGGGAGTTGTCGCCAGGCATCAGGCGCTTACCGTCAACTAGGACCAAGGTGCGAGCGCAACCGAGATTGCGAAGGTTCACGGTCGCGGTACCGGTCGCGCCGTTGGAGTTGTTCGAGCCAAAATCGCCGAAGGCCTGCGGCAGGTTGTTGATGAGGTTTTCGACGTTTGTCGTGCCCTCAAACTTCATTTCCTGCTGGCCAACCGCGGTAACCGGGCTGGAACTGTAAAGGCCGGTCTGCGGAATACGCGAACCGGTGACGACCACGGTTTCCGTGGTTTCCTGTGCGCTGGCCGGAACGGAAAGGCCCACGACGGAGACGGAGGCTGCTCCAAGGAGCAGGGCTGAACGCAAGCTTCGCTTGTCCTGGTTAGTCTGAAACACTGGAACCCCCTTGGTTCTGTATAGACAACTGCCATGCAACGGGTCGTGTGCCTGCCGTATGGCAGCTTAAGCCCCCGCGTACCCAATCCCGGTTCGCGGAAATGCCCGTTTCAAAGCGAACCTAAGAGACCGTGGCGTAGCGGGTCAAAACAGATTTGTCGTAAATGCATCGTTCCCTCGGCGGTTGTGGCTTTTGTGCATCTATTTTGTGAGTAACCATGAGAGAAATTGCTGATGCAGCGTGTTTTTTTGCAATTATCGCATCGCCCGAAGCACTGCTTCCTGCATCACATCGAATCGATTCGCAGCAAAGGGTGACCACGCAGATGACAACCGCGCTCCTCACACATCGAGATTGCCTTCTGCACGAACCGCCGTACGGCCATCCGGAACATTCGGGCCGCCTTCGCGCCGTGCTGGATGCGGTAAGGAGCAGGCCGATTGTGGAGCGCAGCGCGCCGGAGGCAAGTCGCGAAGCGTTGCTGCGCGTTCATGCCGAGAACCTCGTTGATTCGATGCTTGGCCCTTGGGATCGCGAAGCCAATGATGCCGGAATTTTGGGCATCGATCCTGATACCTTCATGTCGCCGGGCTCTGCCAAGGCGGCGCTCCATGCAGCCGGCGCCGCAATTGCTGCAGTGGACGGCGTGGTTCGCGGAGAGTTTCAAAACGCGTTCTGCGCGGTCCGTCCGCCTGGGCACCACGCAGAACGGGCCCGGGCAATGGGATTCTGCTTGTTCAACAGCGTAGCAATAGGAGTTCAGCATGCTCGCGCGGCCTATGGCCTTGGCCGGCTGGCAATCATCGATTTCGACGTTCATCATGGCAACGGGACGCAGGACATTTTCTTCGACGATCCCGAGGCTCTCTATGTCTCCACTCATCAAATGCCGCTTTATCCGGGGACCGGCTTTGAGAGTGAACGCGGAGTTGCAAGGAATATAGTCAACAAGCCGCTCTCACCCGGTAGCGGAAGCGCCGAATTCCGGGAAATCTATGCCCAAAGCCTCCTGCCCCGGATTGAGGAATTTGGTCCTGATATCGTTTTCATTTCGGCCGGATTTGATGCCCATCGGGCTGATCCGCTTGCTAACCTCAATCTGACCGAAGCGGACTTTGGCTGGATTACTGGAGAAATCTGCGCGGTCGCCCGCCGGATTTGTGGCGGGCGCGTTGTTTCGGCCCTGGAGGGCGGCTATGACCTCGGGGCGTTGGCCGCCTCGGCCGCAGCCCATGTCGATGCTCTTTGCGAGGCCTGAATGGCGTCCATCGGACAGTCCGCTTTACCGCCCGACCAGCTGAGCTTCGAGGCCGCTCTGCGCGAGCTGGAGGCTATTGTCGCGAAGCTTGAGCAGGGCGATGTCGATCTGGAGGATTCGATCGCGCTTTACGAACGGGGACAGGTGCTCAAGGCGCATTGCGAGCAGAAGCTGAAATCTGCTGAAAGTCGCCTGGAGAAAATTGTGCTTGGGCCAAACGGCCCCGAAGGCGTTCAGCCTGTAAATGCCGCCTGAGGCCTCTGGCCGGCAGCTTTCGCTATTTCGCCGAATGGATAGAGTCTACGAAGGACTAGCAGGAGACAGGATGACAGGACCGGGACAAACGCCCCTGCTGGACAAGCTACCGGAGCCTTCTGCTCTCCGTCGGTTTGACAAGAGCCAGCTGCGACAGGTTGCAGACGAGTTGCGGCAGGAGACAATCAGCGCCGTTTCCGTCACCGGTGGTCATCTTGGAGCCGGTCTCGGTGTCGTCGAACTCACGGTCGCGCTGCATTATGTGTTCAACACCCCAGTTGACCGGTTGATCTGGGATGTCGGCCACCAGGCCTATCCGCACAAGATTCTCACCGGGCGCCGCGACCGCATCCGCACCTTGCGCCAGGGCGGTGGCCTGTCCGGGTTCACCAAGCGGGCGGAAAGCGAATACGACCCGTTTGGCGCAGCGCACTCGTCCACATCGATTTCTGCCGGCCTCGGTTTCGCGGTCGCGCGAGATCTCAAAGGCGACAGCAATCATGTCATTGCGGTGATCGGCGACGGCGCGATGAGCGCAGGCATGGCCTATGAAGCGATGAACAATGCCGGCGCGCGCCACGAGCGTCTGATCGTCATCCTGAACGATAACGACATGTCCATTGCGCCGCCGGTGGGCGCGATGAGCGCCTATCTTGCCCGCCGTATTTCCAGCCCCCAATACCGCGGTATCCGCAAGTTGGGAAAACGGATCGCGGAGAAGCTCCCGCGTTTCGTGAAAGAACGCGCGCGGCGGGCCGAGCATTACGCGCGCGGCCTCGCGGTTGGCGGCACGCTCTTCGATGAACTTGGGTTCTATTATGTAGGACCGATCGACGGACACAATCTCGATCATCTCATTCCCGTGCTTGAGAATGTGCGGGATATGAAGAACGGGCCGGTACTCGTTCATGTGGTGACAAAGAAGGGCAAGGGCTACGCGCCCGCCGAGGCGAGCGCCGACAAATATCACGGCGTCGTCAAGTTCAACGTGCTGACCGGCGAGCAGACGAAATCAAGTTCGAAGGCGCCAAGTTACACAAAGGTGTTCGCCGAAGCACTGATTGCGGAAGCTGAGAAAGATGAGCGAGTCGTGGCGATTACAGCGGCGATGCCGTCTGGTACCGGGCTTGATCTGTTCGAGAAACGCTTTCCCAACCGTTGTTTTGATGTGGGAATTGCCGAGCAGCATGGCGTAACCTTCGCCGCCGGTCTTGCCGCCGAAGGCATGAAGCCGTTCGCGACCATCTATTCCACCTTTCTGCAGCGCGCCTACGACCAAGTCGTGCACGATGTGGCGATCCAACGGCTCCCCGTGCGCTTCGCCATGGATCGCGCGGGCCTCGTCGGCGCGGATGGCCCTACCCATGCGGGTTCCTTTGATTTGGCTTATCTCGGCACGCTACCCGGCTTCGTCATCATGGCGGCATCGGACGAGGTCGAGCTGATAAACATGGTAGCCACGGCTGCGGCCATCGACGACCGCCCATCCGCGATACGATATCCGCGCGGCGAAGGCATCGGGTTGGAGCGGCCCAAAGCCGGAACGCCGCTGGAGATCGGCAGGGGCCGCATTGTCCGCGAAGGCACCAGCATCGCGTTGCTCAATCTTGGCGCGCGCATGCAGCAATGCCTGCTGGCCGCCGACAAACTTTCAGCACACGGATTATGTACCACCGTGGCCGACGCCCGGTTTGCCAAACCGCTGGATCACGATCTGATCCGCCGCCTGGTACGAGAGCATGAAGTGCTGATCACGGTGGAGGAGGGCGCCATTGGCGGCTTCGCCGCGCATGTGATGCAATATCTGGCCCTCGAAGGGCTGCTGGACGGCGGCGTGAAAATCCGTCCGCTGACGCTGCCGGACTATTTCATCGATCACGATGGGCCGGAAAAGATGTACGAAGTGGCCGGCCTCGATGCGAAATCCATAGTAGCCACGGCGCTTAATGCTTTGGGACGCGAACGCGAAGCGTCACTGAGCAACATCGCCTGAAGGCGCGCGCCAAAGCTTGAACTCACTGGCTAGTGATTGGTCCGCAGCGAATGCGGATTGCGATTTTCCCCTGGCACGCCGCAGAGTGCTCGTCTGGCGTTGGGGGGAGTGAAATGCGGCGTTCGGACTTGAAGGCGATTGTGCTGGGTGGCTTGGTCGCCGGCACGATCGATATCGGCGCGGCATCCCTCATCACCATGCTCAGCCCTGTTTTCATTCTCAAATTCATTGCCGGCGGTCTCCTCGGCAAAGCGGCGCTGGCGGGAGGGATGGAAATCGCGCTGCTCGGCCTTCTGCTCCAGTGGCTGATGTCCATCCTGATTGCCGCCATTTATGTCTTCGCGAGCCGATGGTTGCCCGCCTCGCGAAGCAAGTGGATTGTCTTCGGCCTCTGTTATGGCGCAACGGTATTTTTCGTGATGAACTATGCCGTCGTGCCACTGTCGGCTTGGCATCGAATTCCGCATTTCACGCTGTATTCGTTTTGCGCAAACCTCGCTGCAATGCTGCTGTTCGGATTGATTGTCGGCTTTTTCGCGCGCGGGCGCGGGCCGGCATAGCTTGCGTTGCGCAAGCATGCGTAAAATTCGCCGATGTCCAAGGATACCATCCCGCAATGCCGGCCTTTTTGGAACGTGTGGCGGCTGCACGCTCCAGAACCTGGCGCCTGACGCTTATCTGGAACACAAGCGCAAGCTGATTGGCGACGCCCTCGCGCGTTACGGCATCCCCAGTGCGCCGCTGCGCGAGATGATTCGAGTGCCGCCACGCTCGCGCCGCCGTGCCACGCTGAAGCTCGAGAAACGCGACGGTGTAACGCGCATCGGCTTTTACGCGCCGCGTTCGCATGTGTTGGTCGACATTCAGGAATGCCATGTTCTGACGCCCGGACTTTTTCGTCTCGCGGAAAGGCTGCGCGAACGGTTGCACGGTATGCTGCGTGGGGCGGAGAGCGCAGACCTCTACATTGCCGAAGCGGAGAATGGCTTCGATCTCTCGATCCAATGGAAGGGGCAAACCACGCCGGATTTGATCGGACAGTTCGCAGCCGCCGCTCCTGCGCTCGATCTGATCCGTATTACAGCGGGCGGCGATCTGCTGTTCCAAAGCGCGATGCCCGAAGTTCACTTCGGCAAGGCGAAGGTGAGGCTTCCGCCCGGCGCCTTCCTGCAGCCGACGCGCGACGGCGAGGCCATGCTTCAGGCAACTGCCATCAAAGCGGTGGGCAAGGCGAAAGGGGTCGTCGACCTGTTCTGCGGCTGCGGCACATTCGCGCTGCCGCTGGGTGAGCGGACCAAGGTTCACGCCGTGGATTCGGAGGCGCCGATGTTGAGCGCCTTGTCGGAGGCGGCACGTGCCACGCCTGGTCTCAAGCCGGTAACAGCGGAGCGGCGCGACCTCTTCCGGCATCCGATTGGCGCGGCAGAATTGAACGCGTTCGATGCCGCCGTTCTGGATCCGCCGCGGGCCGGTGCGCTGGCCCAGGCCGGGCCGCTCGCGAAATCGAACGTGAGACGGATTGCTTATGTTTCCTGCGATGCGGCAAGCTTTGCCCGGGATGCGCGAGTACTGATGGATGGCGGGTACCGGCTGGATTGGATCCTGGGTGTCGACCAGTTTCTCTGGTCGCCCCACATCGAGCTCGCCGCCGCCTTTGCCAAGGACTGAGTGGCAGCGTTACGGCCGCTGGCTATGGCTGTTTTTCGTTGTGGCGGCCGGAGCAGGGACACTGGCCGCAGGCACTGCTTTTGTACGGGCCGGCAACAATGCCGACTGGGCGGCCGTGGTGGTGGCGGGAGACTGGCACGCCCATGACGGCAGCCCGAGCGAGATCTTCGACAACGCGCGACGCGACGTTGCGGCGGCGCTCGTGAACGCCGGCTTCAAGCCGGCGAACATCGCCGAATTCTCGGTGCGGCCGGAGCTATACCACTCGCGCCACCCACTTGAATCGGATGTTCGCACGATTGCTGACACGCTCGCCGAACTTACCGAGCGGGCGCCCGGTGGCTGCCTCCTCTATTTCACCTCTCACGGCACGCCAAGCGGCCTGGTGCTCGGAGAGACGATTCTCACACCCGTCAGGCTGGACGACATCGTTTCCGATATCTGCGGGGAGCGGCCGTCTATCGTGGTTGTATCCGCCTGCTATTCGGGAGTTTTTGTGGATGCACTCAAAGGACCGAACAGGATGATCGTTACCGCCGCGCGGCGCGATCGAACGTCGTTCGGCTGCGGTGGCACCACGCGCTATCCCTATTTCGATGCCTGTTTTCTAACCGCCCTTGACCACGGGCGAGAATTCCCAGTCGTCGCGCTCGCAACCAAAAGGTGCGTAACCCAGCTGGAGGAGCGGACACGGATGTCACCGCCCTCGGAGCCGCAAATCTTCATTGGAAAACAGATCGCCGTGCAACTGCCCACGTGGCGTTAGAGGCCGGTATCTTGCCGAGGCGCGGATAAGGGCATGGCCCTTGCACGGACTAGGGCGTGAGCGACCAGCTTGTCTCAAATTCTCCCGCTATACCCGCCGCACGCGTGGGCGCAAACTTCGCCTATGTTCTGAAGCGGCTGCGGCAGCCAGGCAAATGGCAGAAAATCCTCGTGGAGCGGCTGGCCGAGCCGCTGCACCTGAACCTGCTCTCCGTCTTCGTTGCGCTCTTCGGCAGCTATCGCGCCAAGGTGGCGTGGGACCTGGTGGTGCGGCAGCAATATGCCTTCCCGGTCCTCTACGCGGCGGATGCGGCAAAGAAATACGGTTATCGGGAGATCACTGTCGTCGAATTGGGCGTGGCGGGTGGCGCCGGATTGCTTAATCTTTGCCGGATTGCCGAGCGCACCACGGCGGCGACGGGCATCAGCATTCGAGTGGTGGGCTTCGATACGGGCCGCGGCATGCCGCCGGCGATCGACTACCGCGACCTGCCGGAGCACTTTCAGCAGGGCGATTTCCCCATGGATGTGGCGAAGCTGCGTGCGGCGCTGCCGCCGTTTGCAGAGCTCATCATCGGCGACACGAGGGAAACGGTGCCGGCATTTGCGGCGCGGCTAACCGCGGAAGCGCCGCTCGGATTCGTGGCCGTCGACGTGGATTATTATTCTTCCGCGCGCACCAGCCTGGAAATTCTGACCGGCGGGAATGCGTCTGCCTATCTGCCGCTGGTTCCGGTGTATCTGGACGACATCGGCGTGGATGGCTCCAATCCGTGGACGGGCGAATTGCTCGCCGTGAATGAGTTCAACGCGGAGCAGGCGCATCGCAAGATCGCGCCGTTTACGCTGCTGCGCTCGCGGCGCATCTTCCAGCGCACGCAGTGGATCGACCGAATGTTCGGGGCTCACATTCACGATCATCCACATCGCAGTCCCGCGGCGCGCCGGTCGGCGAAACGGGTATTGGGGAACGAATATCTACGCTGAAGCTCGGCCGGATCGTCGTTTTGACCGCGGTAACGGGCCTGTGCCATGACCGGCTCTCTCACCGGAGAGTGTCGTGCACGATATAGCTGCCATCAGGAGAGACAGTGACGCCTGGGCTGCCGCGCTAAAGCGGCGTCCGGCCTACGCCGAGAATGCTGACGCGCTGGCGGACGATATTCTCTCGCAGGACGCGGCTCTGCGCGATCTGCTCACGCGGCTGCAAACGGCGCAGGCACGGCGCAACGAAGCCTCCAAGCTCATCGGACAGGCCAAGGCGAAGAAGGACGAGGCGCTGGCGCAGGCACTGATGGCGGAAGTCGCCGACCTGAAGGAAGAGATACAGCAAGGCGAGAGCCGCGAGCGCGAATTGCAGGAAGCGCTGAAGGGAACGCTCGCCGCAATCGATAATCTGCCTGCGCCTGATGTGCCGGAGGGCGGCGGCGAAGACGGCAATGTCGAGGTGAAGGCGCGGGCCTTCGGCGCACTGCCGAACGTGAAGGGCACGCGCGAGCATTACGAGCTTGGCGAAGCGCTCGGCATGATGGATTTCGAGCGCGCCGCGAAGGTATCCGGCTCGCGCTTTGTGTATCTCACCAGTTATCTGGCGCGGCTGGAACGCGCCATCGCCAATTTCATGCTCGATCTGCACACCGGTGAATTCGGCTACACCGAAGTGCAGCCACCCCTGTTAGTACGAACAGATGCAATGTTTGGCACCGGGCAGATGCCAAAGTTCAAACAGGATCAGTTTCTGTCCACAACGGTTCCTGATGATCCAACGAAGTTTTGGAACGATTACGAGGTAGCACGCGATGCACAACGAGATGAATTCAAAAGGACTGGCGCCGATCTGAAAGCTATCGGCGAGCTGTCGCTTACGCGGCAGCGAGAATGGTTCGAGCGTTTTTTTTCAGACGAGTACATGCGGTCGTTATGGCTCATTCCAACGGCCGAGGTGTCGCTGACGAATTATGTGCGGGAAGAAATTCTCGACGAACAGAAGCTACCCTATCGCTTCACCGCCTGGACGCCATGCTTCCGTGCCGAAGCGGGTGCGGCCGGCAAGGACACGCGCGGCATGATCCGCCAACACCAATTCTCGAAAGTGGAACTGGTGTCGATCACCACGCCAGAAAAATCCGAAGCCGAGCACGAGCGCATGACCGATTGCGCGCAGGAAGTGCTGAAGCGCCTCAACCTGCATCACCGGGTGATGACGCTCTGCACCGGCGACATGGGATTCTCGGCGAAGAAGACCTACGACATCGAGGTGTGGCTGCCGGGGCAGGGGCGCTTCCGTGAAATTTCCTCCTGCTCCAATTGCGGCGACTTCCAGGCTCGCCGCATGAACACGCGCTATCGAGCCGCCGGCGAGAAAGGCACCCGCTTCGTGCACACCCTGAACGGCTCGGGACTGGCGGTGGGCCGCACGCTCGTCGCGGTCATGGAGAACTACCAGAACGAGGACGGCTCGATTGCCGTCCCCGACGCGCTGCGGCCCTATATGGGCGGCCTCAAAAAAATCGAGAAGCAATGACGAGCCAAGGGCCAGATGTTGACGGCGCGCCTGATGGACAGCCACACACGCGTCCGTTGCTACTCGGTATGGTCGTATTCCTGTTTTTTGCCTGGGGCTTCGCGACCGTCCTGATCGATACCCTCGTGCCCAAGCTGAAAGGACTGTTCTCGCTTTCATATGCCGAAGTAATGCTCACGCAATTCAGTTTTTTCCTCGGCTATTTTGTATTTTCCATTCCGGCGGGATTCATTCTTTCGCGCATCGGCTATTTCCGTGGCGCCATGCTCGGCTTGGTTGTGATGGCCTGCGGTTGCCTCTTGTTTATTCCGGCGGCGGCGCTTGCCGTCTTTCCGGCCTTCCTGCTCGCACTTTTTGTAATGGCGGCCGGCATCACTCTGCTGCAGGTGGTCGCAAACCCCTTCATTGCCGAACTGGGCACCGTGGAATCGTCTCACAGCCGCCTCACGCTGGCGCAGGCCTTCAATTCCCTGGGCACCACCATCGGCCCATGGGTCGGCGCCGTGTTGATCCTGCGCACGGGCGTCGCGGTCCATCCGCATCAGCTTTCGCCGGCGGCGATTGCCGCGGCGCGACATGCCGAAGCCCATTCCGTGGAACTGCCCTTCGTGATCATCGCTGTGGCGCTGTTCGCGCTTGCGACCGCGTTCTGGTTCTTGCGGCGTAGCGCCGGCGCGCCGTCCGTGAGCGCGCAGATGGCGAGACTAAGCGCGCTTTGGGCCTTGCGCGACCGTCCGCGTCTGATGCTGGGTACGTTTGCGATTTTTCTCTATGTCGGCGCGGAAGTATCGATAGGCAGCATCATGACCAACTACCTGATGCAACCTTCGGTGCTCGGTTTGTCACCGGAACGCGCCGGCAAGCTCGTCAGCTTCTATTGGGGCGGCGCCATGGTGGGGCGGTTTATCGGCGCGTTTGTCCTTCGACACATTCGTCCCGGATTGGTGCTGGCAGGCTGCGCGGTCTTTACGACGCTGCTGGCGTTGATCTCTTCCTTTACAACGGGTGCGGTAGCAGCCGTTTCGCTGATCGCCGTCGGCCTTTTCAATTCCATCATGTTCCCGACGATCTTTGCCTTGGCCTCCGAAAATCTGGGAGATGAAACGCCGAACGGCTCTGCTCTCTTGATCATGGGAATCGTGGGAGGGGCCATTGTGCCGCTGATTACCGGCGCCGTGGCCGATCGTACCGGCCTGTCGGCTGCCCTGCTGGTGCCCGCGATTTGTTACATCGGAATCTGCATTTATGGGTGGTGGACAGCCGCGCAATTCGGTAGGCAGGAGGCTATCCAAGCGCCGTCCTGAAGAACCACTGATGATATTCAAGTGGAAGACGAGAACGCACTTGCCGGTTGAAGAGCCGGCGGCCCAGGCAAACGTTGCCGCTCCAGCGACGGCAGCGGATTTCATCGCAAAGGCCGATGCGGCTCGCGACTTGCGGAAGTGGGCCGAGGCGCGCGCCAGCTATGAGCAGGCCCTTCGCATCGACCCGGACCTCCAGCACATCTGGATCCAGCTGGGGCACGCCGCCAAGGAATCCCGCGATCATTCCGGAGCGGAACGGGCATACCGAAGAGCTCTTCAACTGAATCCGCAAGATCCCGAGGGCTATCTGCAATTTGGAAATTTGCTGAGAAAAACCGGCCGCATGGCCGCGGCGTTTGCCTACTATCGTTACGCGCTCACGCTCGATCCGACAATCGCTCATGCTCGCAAGGAGATCGAGACCATGCGGCGCCGCGCGAACGAATCCGAGAACCGTGACCAGCGTACGTTCAGATTTCTGCATACGGCAAGCGCATGGACAACACTCGCTAACCCGCTTCACGGACCGGATTTCCTGGGCATTGGCATGGCGCGTGCCGGCACCGGCTGGCTATTCGACCAGCTGAAGTTCAATCCGGACTTCTGGATGCCTCCCGTAAAGGAGTTCGGTTACCTTAGACGTGGCAGTCCCACACTCAGGGAACATGCGCAGAAACGGCTTAGCGTGCTGAAGAACAGCGACGCGCACCTGCTGTCTTCCTGGTCCAACCGGCGGGAAAACGATCTGCGGGACATCTGTTTTCTGGAAGAGGCGGCCGCCTCGATCGGTAACCCCTCGGATCTCGCAAGCTACGCCTCTCTTTTTCGCCATAAGGAGGATGCTCTGTCCGGCGACATCACCCCAGGATATGGATATCTGGAACCCGAGGCGATCGACGGAATTGCGAGCGCGCTTCCACAGACCAAGTTGATCCTCCTGGTTCGCGAACCCATTGAACGGGCTTGGTCCAGGCTTTCGATGTGGGCTCGCCAAAATGCGTTCGACACGACGCTGCTGGACAGTGCCACGGCCTTTGCAAAGTACCTAGCGAAGAATGAGAGGCTGAGAAAAGAGTCGTTCGCAACTGAAATATACCGGCAATGGCGAATACATGCCCCGAATCTAAAGGTGGGATGTTTCATGTTCGACGAACTTGTCCGCAACCAGGGGCAATTCTTGCGCGATATCGTGCTTTTCCTGGGCGCCAATCCCGACAGGTACGACGCCAAGTTTGTGCCTGCAGAAAACAAAAAGGCAAACAGCGATAAGCTGGTGATGACGGAAACGGCCAGACGCGTTCTGGTTGAGCATTTCCGGGAGGAACTTCTGGCCAGCGCCGAAACATTTGGCGGAGATGCCGCAGGCTGGCCCGCGCGGTACGGGGTAGGTTGATTCCGGCACTGCTGAATTTGGTGAGCCCGGATGGGATCGAACCATCGACCCTCTGATTAAAAGTCAGATGCTCTACCCCTGAGCTACGGGCTCTCCAAGGGCGCGCGGACCATAGGTATCCACCCTCGCCCGGTCAATGCGCCTCGGAGACGGGTTCCGCCGACCAGCTGCGCGCGCATTCCCGCGCGAAAGCCTGCACCGCTCCAGTCGCAGCGGCAGCGCGCAAATCTCGCATCAGGTCCTGGTAATAGGTGAGATTGTGCCAAGTGAGCAGCATGGAGGCGACGATCTCGTTCGCCTTGACCACATGGTGCAAATAGGCGCGGCTGAATTTCCGGCACGCTGGACAACGGCACTCTGTATCGAGCGGTGCCGGATCGTCGGCGTGCCGCGCATTGCGCAGATTGAGCGTGCCGCTCCGCGTGAATGCCTGGCCGTTGCGTCCGGAGCGCGTCGGCAGCACGCAATCGAACATATCGATGCCACGCAGCACGGCACCGAGAATGTCGTCCGGCTTGCCGACTCCCATCAGGTAGCGCGGGCGATTGGCGGGAAGGAGCGGCGTGGTCGCCTCCAGCACGTCGAACATCGCCGGCTGTCCTTCGCCCACGGCGAGACCGCCCACCGCATACCCATCGAAGCCGATTTCCGTCATGGCTTCCACCGAGCGCTGGCGCAAACGGGGGAAGACGCCGCCCTGCACGATGCCGAAGCAGGCGCGGGTGGGCTGCTGGCCGAATGCCGCTTTGGAGCGCGCCGCCCACCGCAACGATAGCGCCAGCGATTTTTCGATTTCCGCTTCCAATGCCCCGAAGGAGGGGCACTCGTCCAACACCATTTGAATGTCCGAACCGAGCAAGCGTTGGATGTCCATCGCCCGCTCAGGCGACAGAAACTCCCGCGAACCGTCAATGTGCGACCGGAATTCAACGCCCTCATCCGTGATCTTGCGCAACTTGGCGAGCGACATAACCTGGAAGCCGCCGGAGTCCGTGAGGATGGGGCCGCTCCATGCCATGAATTTGTGCAAGCCGCCGAGCCGCGCAATGCGCTCCGCGCCCGGCCGCAACATGAGATGGTAGGTGTTGCCGAGAATGATCTCCGCGCCGGTTTCCCGAACGCTTTCCGGCAGCATGGCCTTGACCGTCGCCGCGGTGCCGACCGGCATGAAGGCGGGCGTTTGTATGTCGCCGCGCGGCGTATGGACGATGCCCGCGCGGGCTACGCCGTCTGTTGCGCGAAGCGTGAAGGAAAAGGCGTCGGTCATCGGAACAGCAGACAAGCATCGCCGTATGAGTAGAAGCGATACCTCTTCCGGATGGCTTCCGCATAGGCGCGCTTCATGGTCTCGATGCCGGAGAATGCGCAGACCAGCATGAAGAGTGTCGAGCGGGGGAGATGAAAATTGGTGAGCAAGATGTCCGCCGATTTGAACTGATATCCCGGCGTGACAAACAGGGAGGTCTCGCCTGCGAATGGTGCAAATATACGGTTGTCTGCAGCGGCTGTTTCCAGCGTTCGCAAGCTTGTCGTTCCGACCGCTACGATCTGGCCGCCCTGGCCGCGCACGGCGTTTAGGCGCGCCGCGGTATCGTCCGAGAGTGTCGCCGCTTCGGCATGCATGCGATGCTGCGCGGTGTCCTTAGCGGTGACTGGCAGAAAGGTGCCGGCGCCGACGTGTAGCGTGACGTTTTCTCGCGCGATGCCTTTTTGGGTAAGGGCGGCGAGAAGCTCCGGGGTGAAATGCAGGCCTGCGGTCGGGGCGGCGGCCGAACCTTCATGCGCGGCGAACGTGGTCTGATAGTCAAGAACATCTCGGGCGTCTGCTTTGCGTCTTCCCGCAATGTATGGCGGCAGCGGCATCTCGCCATGCGCCAGAATGGCCGAGTCCAACTCAACGCCCGCGGAATCGAATTTCACCTCCACTTCACCGGCGGTTCTCCGTTCAATGACAGACGCCGACAAAGCTTCGCCCAATTGCAGACGATCGCCGGCAATTAGCTTTTTTGCAGGCCGCGCGAAGGCAAGGAAGCGATCCGATCCTATGCGCTTGTGCAGCATCAGCTCAATCTTCGCGCCATTGCCTTCATCGCCAGCGCGTCGGAAGCGACGGCCACGCAGGCGGGAAGGGATCACCTTCGTGTCGTTGACGACGACAAGGTCGCCGCTACGGAGACAGTCCGGCAGGTTGCGAACAACTGCGTGTTCAAGCTGTCCATCGCGATGCACGACCAGCATCCGCGCGGAATCGCGCGGGACCGCCGGCCTTAGCGCAATCAATTCTGCCGGCAATTCGAAATCGAAGAGACTGACGTCCATTATGGGCGCCAAGAACCAGAAATCCGCAGTTCTAACAACCGCTATGCGGCCCCCACGCTCTCCAGCACCGCTGCGATGACGCGGTCCTGCGTCGCCTCGTCCAGATAGGGATGCATCGGCAAGCTGAGGACGTGCTTCGAAATGCGGTCGCTTACCGGCGTGCCCGCGCCGGGGAAATGCGCATAGCCTCTTTGATGAGACAGTGGCGTCGGATAGTAGATTGCCGTGGGAATCCCCTTGGCTTTCAGATCGGCCGCGAGGGCATCCCTGTCCGGTACTTGGATTGTATATTGGGCCCAGGTGGATTGCATTCCTTCCTTGCTATGCGGAGGGCGCACGCGATTGGAACAGCGGAAGGCTTCAGTGTAGCGAAGCGCCACGCGTTCCCGCATTTCGAGTTCTTGCGGAAATATCTTCAGTTTCTCGATGAGAATCGCGGCCTGAATGGTATCCAGCCGCGAGTTCACGCCGATACGAACGTTCTCATATTTGTCAGAACCCTGTCCATGGACGCGTATGGAGCGCAGCAATTCTGCCAGCCCGCTGTCGTTGGTGAATGTCGCGCCACCGTCGCCGTAACATCCTAACGGCTTTGCGGGAAAGAAGCTCGTGCCCGCGGCGTCGCCGATGGAGGCGGTTTGACGGCCATCCAGCGTGGCGCCGAAAGCTTGCGCAGTATCGACCAGCAGCTTCAGATTCGCCTGCGCAGCGATCGGTTCGATGGCGCGGTAATCGGCGGCCCGTCCGAACAAATCGACCGGCATGACCGCACGCGCCTTTAGCTTCCCCTCGCGCTGCACCATGGCAATGGCCGCGTCGAGACTGCGCGGATCGATGTTGTAGGTGTCGTCCAACACATCGACAAACACGGGAGTGGCTCCCACGAGTGCCACCACTTCTGCGGAAGCCGCGAACGTAAAAGCGGGCACAAAAACAGCGTCCCCGGGGCCGATATCCCAGGCGCGCAACACGATCATCAGGGCATCCGTGCCGTTGGCGCAGGTTATGCAATGCTTTACACCCGCGTACTCCGCGAGCTGCTCCTCCAGCGCGCGCACCTGCGGCCCCATGATCCACTGGCCGCCTTCCACCGCGGCACTCACCGCGCGCTCGACTTCCGACGCGATGCGTTGGCGTTGTGCCTGTAAATCGATGAACGGGATGGATGCGCCCACGGAAAACCTCGAGAATCTGGAGATGGCGCCTTCTAGAAACAGCGGTCGTTCGCCACAACCCGCCGCCGGACACCAAATATTGCGGAATGCGTCAGCCGTGCTTTGCATTCTTCGGGTAGAACAAACAAAACCACTGGCTGTTGAATCCCCACCATAGCCATGGAAGCGGCGTAAACGTTTCCACCGCGATGTTGAATTGTGACTCTATAAGAGCCCGGCTCGCACGCCAGTCGAAACCCTTGTGGCGCAGCGTGCCGGCACGGTTCGGCGGCAAACGCAACGGGCTTCGCAGCATGAATGCCGCCTGCAAGCTTTCGCGCGCTGAGTAGTGCAGCGCGCTTCCGCCGGCCAGCCGGGCGTGCGCGAGCTTCGCCAACAAGACCGGGCCAAGCATGATCGGCGCGCTCACGATGCAAACGCCACGTGGCGCCAAACGTTTGCGGACCAGAGAAAAGAAGTCCGCTGTCGCCGCCTCGCTCACGTGTTCCAGTACCTCGAATGCGGCAATGACATCGAAGACCAACCCGTCACAATCGGCGGGTGACCGTATATGGCGGTAACCCTCACCGGGACTCGAGAAGGGATCGAGGCCGTAAAGCCTCGCGGATGGACATGCCCGGCCCACATCGCGAAGCAATTCGCCACCCGCGCAGCCGAAGTCGAGCAGTGCGCCCGTATCCGGCAGGTAGCAGCGGATCAGACGTATCGCTTCTTTCCTGCGGGCGCGATGGGAGAGCTGCGCCAGCGGATTGCGGCTGTGCGTTGTGCTGCGCTCATATTCCGTAACCGACACTAGGTGACTCAGCGTCGGGCGCGCATCTTCAAGATCTTGTCGGGCTCGCCGGAAATGGCGCCGTTGTTGTGCTCGCCGCCTTTCTTGATGGCATCTATGTGCTCCATGCCCGATACCACTTGGCCCCAAACCGTGTATTGGCGGTCAAGCCAGGGCGCATCGCCGAGGCAGATGAAAAACTGGCTGTTGGCGCTGTTGGGATTGTTGGTGCGCGCCATCGAGACAGTTCCTCGGACATGCTTTTCGCCCGTGAATTCTGCTTTCAGATCTGGCAGGTCGGAGCCTCCACTGCCTGTGCCGGTGGGATCGCCCGTCTGCGCCATGAAACCGGGGATCACGCGATGAAAGGGGACGCCATCATAAAAACCACGATCCGACAACTCCTTGATGCGCGCGACATGGTTGGGTGCCAGATCCGGTCGCAATGCTATTGTTACCGGTCCGTTTTTCAATTCCAATGTGATTGTATCTGCGGATTTATCGCTCACTTGTTCCTCAGTTCGTTGCAACGCTTGATGAGAAGCTCGGCCACATACGGTGTGGTGAAAGACGTGATGTCGCCGCCCAGCATGGCGATTTCCTTGACCAGACGCGAGGCGATCGCCTGATGCCGAGGATCGGCCATCAGAAACACGGTCTCGATTTCCGGATTTAACCGCTGATTCATTCCGACCATCTGAAACTCGTACTCGAAATCCGATACCGCCCGCAGGCCTCGCACGATCACGCTCGCGCCGATTTGCTCGGCGAATTGGATGAGCAGGGTCTCGAAAGTCTCCACCGCGATGCTGGCACGGCCGTCGCCCGCCAGCGGAACAGTTTCGTGACGGATGATATCAAGCCGTTCTCGCAAGGTAAAAACCGGTGTTTTCGACGGGTTTGTGGCCACGCCGATAACCAAATGATCTACCAGCTTCACGGCGCGGCCGATGATGTCGATATGACCGAGCGTCAACGGATCGAACGTGCCGGGGTAAAGCCCGATGCGCCTTTTCATGTCCGCACTATTCCCCTTCTTCGGCCGCTTCCTCGATACGCTCGACGGAAACGACACGCTCGTTTTCTTCCACGCGGAAAACAGTGACGCCCTGCGCGGCACGGCCTTGGACCGAGATACCGGCAACGGGAACGCGGATGGTTTGTCCCCCGTCGGAAATCAGCATGAGGTCGTCGCTCTCTTCCACCGGGAAGGCCGCCACGATGGCATGGTTTTTCCTGCCCATCCCCATGGCTACGATCCCTGAACCGCCCCGGCCTGTGACCCGGTATTCGTAAGACGACGTGCGCTTGCCGAATCCGCTCTCGGATAATGCGAGAACGAATTGCTCGCGGGCGCCTAGTTCGGCATACCGCTCAGGCGATAGCGTCGCCTCTTCTCCTCCATCCTCCCCATCCTCCACTTCGTCAACGGATGCTTCCTCTTCCCCGGTCGCGGCGCGACGGGCAGCGTTCGCCTGCTTCAGGTAGGCACGTGCTTCCGCCGTCGTCCCGTCCGAGTGACGCAGGAGAGACAGGCTCACAATCTCATCCCCGTTCGCGAGCTTGATGCCGCGCACGCCAGTGGAGGCGCGGCTGGCGAAGACCCGCAGATCGGAAAGCGCAAAACGGATGCATTTTCCTGCTCGTGTCGTAAGCAGAACATCGTCCAGGTCCGTGCAGATTTGCACGCCGACAATGCCGTCGCCTTCATCGAGCTTCATGGCGATTTTGCCGTTACGATTGATGTTGACGAAGTCCGACAGCTCGTTGCGGCGCACGCTGCCGGATTTCGTCGCGAAGACGACATTCAGCTTCTCCCACTGCGACTCATCTTCCGGCAATGGAAGGATCGTGGCGATGCGCTCTCCCGGTGAGAGCGGCAGAAGATTCACCATGGCCTTACCCCGGCCCTGAATGCGCGCTTCCGGCAGACGCCACACCTTCAGCTTGTAGGCCATGCCGGTGGACGAGAAAAACACGAGTGGTGCGTGCGTGTTGGCGACGAAGATACTGGTGACGAAATCTTCCTCGCGCGTGGCCATCCCGACGCGGCCTTTTCCGCCGCGACCCTGCACACGATAGTCGGCGATCGGCGTGCGTTTGATATAACCCCCATGGGTAACCGTAATTGCAACTTCTTCGCGCTCGATGAGGGCCTCGTCCTCAATTTCCACGTCCGCATCGATGAGTTCGGTGCGGCGTGGCATAGGGAATTCCGCTTTAATGTCCTCCAGTTCCTTGCGCACGATGGCCAGAACGCGGACGCGGCTGCGCAAGATATCGAGATACTCGGCGATCGAAGCGCCAAGCTTCGTCACTTCGTCGGCAAGCTCGTCACGGCCAAGCGCCGTCAAACGCTGCAAGCGAATTTCCAGAATAGCTTTCGCCTGGTCCTCCGAAAGCCGGATCGTGCCATCGGCGGATACGCTGTGGCGTGGATCGGCCACCAGCGCCACCAGCGGCGCGACATCCTTCGCCGGCCAGTCCCGCGCCATCAATTCGGCTTTCGCGGCGCCGGCATCCGGCGCTGCCCGGATCAGCGCAATCACCTCGTCGATGTTGGCGACCGCAATGGCCAGCCCGATCAGAACATGCGCCCGGTCGCGCGCCTTGCGCAGCTCAAACCGCGTGCGGCGGGTCACCACCTCCTCGCGGAAGGTCAGGAAGGCCCCAATAAGATCCTTCAGATTCATCAAGACCGGACGGCCGGCGTTCAGGGCCAGCATGTTGACCCCGAAGGTCGTTTGCAGCTCGGAGTAGCGGTAGAGCTGGTTTAGCACGACGTCGCTCGAGGCATCGCGCCGCAGCTCGATCACCAGCCGCATACCGTGCCGATCGCTTTCGTCGCGGATGTCACTGATGCCTTCCACCCGCTTGTCGCGCACCAGCTCCGCAATGCGCTCCTGCAGCTTCGCCTTGTTCACCTGATATGGCAGTTCGCTGACGATGATCGCTTCGCGGTCCTTGCGGATTTCCTCCACATGGCATTTTGCGCGCATCAGAATGGAGCCCCGGCCACGGGCGAGGGCACCACGGGCCGCCTGCTTGCCGATGATCAGCGCGCCCGTGGGAAAATCCGGCCCCGGCACGATCTCTGT
>Ga0213876_10000226_pt1 | contig 55955 bp, 44 predicted proteins | sample BarmaccomBMRX_R9_FD_160113 | JGI IMG/M metagenome (GOLD analysis project Ga0213876, IMG submission 160113) | Root-associated microbial communities from Barbacenia macrantha in rupestrian grasslands, the National Park of Serra do Cipo, Brazil - RX_R9 | ecosystem: Host-associated > Plants > Roots...
GCCGCCGACCTTGCGCGAGGTTTCCGCCTCAGCCGCTTAAGTCAAAATGTAGTGCCAAAGCGTTTTGGCACTTTTGTAACCCTTTCTTGGCGAGTTACTTACAAATTCGTGGTGTTTAAGAAGGGCTTGAGCCCGCGCAGGTAACCAGGCGCGCCTCCCGCGAGGTTAACCCCTCTGATACGATTCAGATAGTTATTTTGGTAGAATGCCGGTTCTGGGGGGTGCCGGTGCCGGAGGATGCTCCGTACCTGATTGAACCGGTCTTAGACCGGTTTCCAAGTTGGCTGAGCGGTCTTTGCCCCAGAGGGGCTCCTTTCCGGCCGCCCCTCCAGGGCAAAGACCGCTCAACCGTCCCGACAATAGGCGTAGGCGGAACGGGCCGGTAGACCATAGCCCAGGGTTTACCCTGGGTAACCGTCAAATCACGATCGAGCCCTGAAGGGGCGGCAGAAGGCGTCGCTCGCGGGTTCTGCCGCCCCTTTAGGGTTGGGTCAAGGCGAAAGCGCCTCCTGAGGATAAACCCCACTGCCCTTTAGTTAAGGGCGAGGTGGCATGCTTTCGTCCCTCCGGGACGAAGACCACGCCCGGCCTTGTATCCTTAACTAAATGGCAGTGGGGTGAAACCCTGGGCTAAGATCTCCCCGCCCGTTGGGGCCGGACCGCTTATACGGTCTCATAGGTGTAACACCGGCACGGCACCCAGGAGGGAAGACAAGCTTTTACCTCTATGGCCGTCGAAATGATATAAGATCCGCAGCACTGAGGCCGATACGGTATCCCAAATTCCTCAGTGTCCAATCGTTCCAGGAGGTTACTCCCTTCCGGATGATCTTAAGGTGTTCTTCGTCGGCGCTGACCCGGCCAAGCTCGAAAGACGCTGCCGGTCCAGACGTCCGGAGCACGCCCGATCACTCGTTCCACCAATTTCGGAAAAAATCACAAAGCAAGGCTGAAATCGAAGCTCACCGTCAGCGCGTCATGCAGGCGGGGCGTAAACGCAGGGTGGATGAGGTAAGCAATCACCGGCCCGACGTACATGCCGGGACGTAAGCGCGCGGTGTACCCCACGTTGACGGACGTCGAATCGCCGTAGCTTTTGATGCCTGCGCGGTTAACGGCGCGGCCCGCGTATGAACTCCACTTATTGTAGTCCACCGACACTTCCCACTGGTCCAACTCTCGCGTGGGAAATAGGCCGAATCCGTAAATCCGGCCCTCGTAATATTGAGAAAAGACGTTCTGCTCAGGGGAAGCGTACGCACAAGTGCCCCCAAGGTAAATGCCTTTGAGCGGTATGGTAGGATCGGGCTGAGTAAGCTGTTGATCCGCAAACAGGTACGCGCACCAATTGCCTCGGCCGGTACGTCCGGTGTCAAAATGCAGGTAGCTGCTCCAGTTGTATTGTCCGCCACCTCGTATCCAGCAGCGACGTTCACCCGCGACGAGGCCGGTGTCGTAACCTGCTTCCCCAAGGACCATCCATCCGTCGCCCGGCGCCCGGAAGCGAAAACCGGTCGGGTTCTGGTTGTGCTCCACCTCTGGCCCTTGGGGATTTAGGGAACGTTGAATGCCACCTTTGAGATAAATTCGCTTGTCGGGTTTAACCTCCACGTTCATGCCGGGCGAAGAAAACGGCCTTCGGCTCATTCCCACTTCATAAGGAATGATGGAGAGTGGGCCAAGCGGCGGGGTAATGATCGTTGGGCCGACGAGCGGGTTGGCATAGTTGACGTCATTTTCCAGGTAGCCGATCTGAAGGCCAAGCTTGCCATTGAAGAAGGTTTGGTAGTAAAGGAGATCGTTCATGTTCACGGCCCGCGGTCCAACGGGGTTGAACGTCGTCCCGATCCACTCTGCGCTTATCAGGAATTGCGCGTTGGGGATATGGAAGATTCGGTCCAAGTTGAGGGTGAGCGTTCCAGCCACGGCGGCGGTGACGGAGAAAGACTGCTTGTCGTAACGCTGGGGCGTCCTTTGGCCGTTGAGGACGTTAACGCCGGCGTAACCTGAGGAGAATAGGCTAAACCCGATTCCGTATTTTCCGATTCCGGACCGCCAGCCCCCGGTGTCGCCGAGAAGGGTGTCTTCGACAGGCGGGAACAGGGTGAGAAATCCTTTAGGTAGGAGGGCATTGAGTTCTTCGGGCGCAAGTCGCCGGGTTTCCGGAGGGCTGGGGAACCCGTTAATGGAAGCGTCGTCACCCCTCTCGTCGGCAGAAGCCGCATGGATTACTCCGATGGCGAAAAGGAGGTTCAGAAACGCATAGCAGCACGCTCGGCGCCGGGCAGCAAGCGGCTGCATCAAGTCGCCAAGCAAATCCATGATGAAATTGGCTTCACTAAACAAAAGGTGGCTGGCCAGGCGGTTCCGGTAGGTGCGGGCGCCTCGTCTTCCCACCGCGGTATTCCGCATAACTTTCTTCCGCACGGGCGGCAAGTGTGAACGATCGCTGCTGCCTGGCCGTGAGAATGGCGTGGCGGAAGGATGCCTCGATTCGAGCCTCGTCCGCCCCGAGGGCCGCCAGAAACACCGCGCGAAACCGGTGCAGTTCGGCGCACCACCACCGTTCTGCGGACCATTCGACCAGCGTTTCTGATTGCTTTAACGCCTCAAGGGCTTCGACGATGCGATTTTCCAAATACAAAACCTCTGCCTTTAGCACGAGCCAAAACGGCAGGCCGAATGTTGATGGATAGGCGCGGAGTCCGTCCTCGATGCACCGTAGGCCTTCCGCCGGGCTGCCGGACATACCCCGGGCCCAACCGCGAAGCATGCCTGACCCAGCCAACCAGTGTCCAATCTGCTCGCGCGTGGACACCTCAATCACCTCCGAGGCAAAACGTTCCACTTCCATAGGCTTACGCCTACAGTGGTTGAGGAGCCCGGCGTACCAGAGTGCCATGACCAGGTTATGAGCATCATTCAGTTGCCTCGCGACGCTGATCGCTTCAGTCATCGTTTCCTGGGATAAAGCTGTTCCTCCGAAATGCCACGCGGTTAGGGCCTCCTCACACAGGCAAACGATGACGGGCGCAATGGCCTCTTCTGCATGAGGTGGTATGCCCCCTGAGCGCCAGATCCGGATGCCTTCGGTTGCGTGTCGTTGCCCGGACTCAAATTCACCCATGGAGTAATGCGTCATCGCCATGGCGCTGTGGGCCCCCACCAGGAGCGCAGGGTTGTTTTGACTCTGCGCCCGTGAATAAAGTCGCTGAGCAACCTGCATCGTTGCCGGCAGTTTGTCCGTGGTCAGGGAACAGCGCCACTGCCCCAAGAGCGTAAAATAGAGCCGCAGAGGCTCCTTCAGCGAACAACACAACGCCTCGGCGCACTGGTAACAAAGCTGCACCTCGGGTGTTCCCATCCACTGGGTGGCGGCCAAGTACAACGCACTCTGCATGAGCACGAAGAGCCGATCTTCTACCGTGAGGCTTTGCCCCTCAACGTCTGTTTCAACGAAGGTCCCCCAGCGTCCGTCTTGAAAGAAACGAACGAGAACGGAGAGGAGCGGGCCCCTGGCCCCGAGGACGTTGCCGGCAAATAGAGCGTCCCCCCGTTGAACGCGCGGAATGTAAACCTCATGCAGCGCATCACGAAGCCGTCCGGCTTGGCAGCCGCAGGCGGCAGCAAGAAAGAGCGGCTCCATGTCTCGGAAATTATCCGGCATCGGCGGAGCCAGTGCCCGGTAGTGCTCGTAAAGGCGGCGGTTTCCTTCCTGCCAGGCTGCAGGCTGTTGGGTTCGTAGCTGTTCACCGAAAAACTCGCGCACCAGCGGATGCGCGTCCAATTGACCCGGTTGGTGCGGGTCCTCGCCCGCCAATAGCTTCGCCCTTTTTAGCTTGGCCACCAACGCTCGCCATCGGGTGGGGGTAATGTCCGTCAGGGAATCCGTCAGGCCCGGGATGGCCGGCAGCCTGAGCACGGCTTCGAGCGCCCTAGGGTCTGCGGGCCGGTCAAAGAGCCCCAGCAGCCGCAGCACCGACAATTCCGGGCCCTCACCGAACCAGTTTTGGTAAGAAGCCATCACCCTGCGGGCGTGGGTGCCTTGACGCACGTCGTCGGAGAGGCGGTTGGACACTTCTCCGCGGCGACGGATGTCGCCCTCATACGCATCCGCCAGGTAGCTGCCCAGTAACGTGAGCGCCAGGCAATGACCCTGGAAGTCATCGCTCGCGGCTTCTAACTCCTCGTCCACCCCTTTAACCCCGAGGGCCCCCAGCAACTGCGCCCCGGTTTTACGGGAGAGGTGGTCCAGTTCGCAGCGCAAGGCGGAGGTGCCCTCACCGTCAGCCAGGTCGGCAACCGGTAGCCGCGTGGTGATCAGGCAAAGGCCTTTGTTGAACGCGGCCAGCTCGCGCAGGAGGGCCTGGAGGGCCGGCTCGCGCAAGCGGCCTTCTTGAGGGCCGGGCGGGTGTTGCAGCGGTTCCAGGCCATCCAATACCAGCAAGGTTCGGTGATGCGCAACCAACCTGGCCAAACGTTCGCCTTTCTCCCAGGCCGTGCCAAGCCAAGGGTCCGGGTCGTCGAACCAGCGCAAGGTAGCGTCCAGAAATTCATCCGCGGACGATGCTGCACCCCCGCTGGTACCTTGCCGGTAAAAGGACCAGCCGAACACCCGCGCGGCTGACCGGTAACGCTCGGTGGCAAGGCGCCCGAGCCAATGGTTAATCAAGGTGGATTTGCCTACGCCCGCCCAGGCCACCACCGAAACGACGTTGACCTGCGGATTGGCCCAGGCCTGGTCCAGGAAGGCAAGGTCTTTTTCTCGACCCAGCAGGACGTTGCCGGTCACGGGCAACCTGGCCAACGAAACTTTCTCCGGTCCTCGTGGTTGTGCAGACGGGCGGCGGCTAACGCCGGGAGAGCCGGCCGGGGACGGCTTCTGCAAGCGTCGAGGCGTAAGGCGGCGGCCCGTCCGGAGGGCGGTGGTGACGGCCGAGGCCGCTCGGAGCAGTTGGGCCGCATTTTGGAAGCGGTGCACCGGGTTTTTCTCAAGAAGCCCCTCAAGCAAAACGGCCACAGGCTGCGGCACGCCCTTAAGCTGCTCCAGCGGCAAGGGCGCCTCCAGGTGCTGAGCCATCACCTCGGTTGGGGAGCCACGGAAAGGGGGACGTCCGGTGAGCATCTCCCAAAGGGTGGCGCCCAAGGCGTAGAGGTCGGAGCGGACGTCGACTGCGCCCCCCGCGCATTGCTCCGGGCTGGCGAAGGCGGGCGTGCCCACAAAGCCTCCGCAGGTCAGGTGGGTCTCCTCGGCGTGGGCCGCTGCCTTGGCCAACCCAAAGTCGATGAGCTTGACGCGCAGCTCCGCACCTTCAACCAGCATCACATTGGAAGGCTTCAAATCCCGGTGCACCAGGCGTTGGGCCTCGGCGGCCCCCAGCGCGCGGGCCACTTGCGCAACGATGGCCAGCGCGTCGGCCGCCGGCAAGGGCCCTTCCCGGCGCAGGCGCGCCTCCAAAGTTTCGCCCTCGACCAGTTCCATGGCGTAGAAGCATTGGCCGTCTGCCGGGCGCACCCCGTAATAAAACACCGAGGCGACGTTGGGGTGGGAGAGCCGCGCGGCGGCCCGGGCCTCGCGCAAGAAGCGTTCCCGGGCTTCGGGGTGGGCGGCCACCCGCGCCTCAATGACCTTAAGAGCCACCGAGCGGCCCAGCGCCGTATCAACGGCACGGTAAGTGACGCCCATGGCCCCGCGGCCCAGTTCCTCAAAGGTGCCGTCAGCGCGCCGCGCCAGCGCGTAATGGGCGAAGCGGCCCGCGTCGGGCGGCAACGGCGCGTGGTGGGGCGAATTCCCTCCAGCTTCCGATCCGGCCTCGAGCGCGCCTTGCAGCAGGCACACCGGGCAGCCCAGCCCGTCGTCCCCTGGCGGGCAAGGCGCGCCGCAGACCGGGCAGCGGCACGGCCCGTTGCCGGGAGCTGCTTTGATGGAAGGCTCGGCGCTCATGCAAGTTGGAGGGGCCACGCGCCCCCTCTAGATTCGCACGTGCCCCGGCTCATCCGGCCGGTCCAGCCGAATGAACTCCGCCCGCCCGCCGCGCTTTTCGGCGTGCGCCCGGCGGCTTTCGCTGGCCACGAAGCGCTGAAAGGAAGCAAGCAAAAAGGAGCGGAATGGCCCTTGACCGGATCGATCCGTCGCGGGACGCGTCCTTCGAGCAGGTGGGCAAAGATGCCATAGACCAGGTGTTGGGCGTCCTCCGGGCCATGCCCCGATGCGCGTCCAACGCCGTGGAGGGGCCGCTGCGTCGGAGCTCTCATCCGGTTCCATCTGGCAAGTATGAAAATCTCCCTCCAACAGACCTCTTATAAGGCGGCGGCAGGAAAGAAAAGCCAAATTTGCTGCCACGGTGAAACCTTTCGTGCCGGACCGGTTTGTAAGTCGCCATGCACACGAACGCTTATCCCTGGTTACCTTCGCGCAGGGCCCCGATGCGGTTCCTCAACGCCCCCTGGCTTCCAACGCGCATCGGTGTCTCCGGAGCCCGCCGGCGCCTTAGCCGTCAAACCGCGAGCGCTCTAGGAAACTAACTGCAACCTCCTGGCTAAAGTGATGAAAAAAGGCGCGCTCTTGCTGCTCATGACTGCGGTCCTTTGGTCGCTGGGCGGCCTCTGGGTCAAGTTCATCGACTGGAACCCCGTGGCCATTGCCGGGGCCCGAAGCCTGATTGCCTTTGCGGTCATCGCCGCCGTGATGCCCAAGGCCTTGGGCCAACTTACCTGGGGCGCCGTGCCCGGCGCCATCGCATATGCCGCCGTGATGTTCCTGTTCGTGCTGGCCACCAAACTGACTACGGCGGCCAACGCCGTCTTTCTGCATTACACGGCCCCGATCCACATCGCCCTGATCGGGCCCTGGCTGCTGGGCGAGCGGACCCGCTGGCGCGATTGGGCCCTCATCGCCGTGGCCCTAAGCGGGGTGGCCCTGTTTTTCTGCGACGAACTGGACTTGAACAGCCGCTGGGGATTGCTCGCCGGATTAGGCAGCGGGTTTTGCTCGGCGTGGTTAATCATGCTGATGCGCCGGGCGCGCACGGCCTCGCCCGAAGCGGTGACCCAGCTGGGCAACCTGCTGGCCGTGGCGGCCGCCAGTCCCTGGATGTTCCCGGTGCATAAGCCTGAGCAAAACGGCCTGTGGCTGCTCATGCTCGGGGCCGTGTCGCTGGGCATTCCCTACCTGCTTTACTCGCGGGCCATTCGGGAAGTGAAAGCGCTCGACGCCACGTTGATCACGATGATCGAGCCCGTCTTGAACCCCGTTTGGGTGATGGTGGCAGCGCACGAATACCCGTCGGGGTGGTCGTTGGTGGGCGGCTGCTTGGTCCTGAGCACGTCCTTGGCCCGCAGCGTGCTGGCTTCAAGAGAGGCGAGCCACCTTCGCAGGGGGGCAGCGCAGCAACCCGGCGTCAGCCGTGCGCTGGCTCGGCCTTAACCTGGGGAGAACCGGAGCGAGAGACCCGCCGCGTGCAAAGTCATCTGTCTCCTCAACCCCGCTGACGCTATGAGCCACTTTGGCATTTTGAGTTTTCCGGGTACCGGCCACTTGCACCCATTGACGGCGCTCGGCCGCGCGTTGGTGCGCCGTGGCCACCAAGTCACCGTCTTCCAGGTGCCCGACGCCGAACGGTTGGTGCGTGCGGCCGGCCTGGGCTTCTGGCCGATCGGCAAGGCCGACTTTCCCCTGGGAACCCTTCGCGTGCAAGACCAGCGGCTCGGGCGCCTTCAAGGCATGCAGGCCCTGGGGTTCATCTTCGAGCGTTTCTGCCGGCACTCGGCTGTGGTGCTGCGGGAAGCGCCTGGGGCGCTGCGGTCGGCCGGGGTCGACGGCCTGGTCGTGGACCAGGCGGAGTTTGCCGGCGGTACCGTCGCCGAACGGCTTGGACTGCCGTTCGCAACGGCCATCTTGACTTTGCCGCTTAACCTGGACCCGCGGGTCCCGTTTTGTGCGTTTCATGCGGGCCCGCAGCCCGGCCCGTGGGCACGGTTGCGTACGCAGGCCGGCAACGCCAGGGTTGGCTTGCTAGCCTCGGGCCTTCGCGCCCTCATTAACCGGCAACGCCAAGCCTGGGGCCTGGGGCCCAAGGCGAACCTGGATGGCTTTTACTCGGGCCTGGCGCAAGTCGCGCAGGTGGCGGCCGCCTTTGATTTTCCGCAACGCCATTTGGCGCCACACTTCCATTACGCCGGGCCGTTTCTGGAGACGGGGGCGAGGCGCCCGGTGGATTTTCCTTGGGAGCGCCTGGAGCCGGGACGACCGCTGGTCTTCGTCTCGATGGGCACGCTGCAAAATGGGATGAAACGCGTCTTTCGGGCTGTGGCCGAGGCGTGCGCGGCTTTTCCGGTGCAAACGGTCCTTTCCTTGGGCGGTAACCTCGCGCCGGAGGCGCTTGGGCCTTTGCCGGGTGAGCCGATTGTGGTGCGGTACGCGCCGCAATTGGAGTTGCTGCGCAAATCGGCCCTCACCGTCTTTCACGGGGGTTTAAATACCGCGCTGGAATCGCTCAGCTGCGGCGTTCCGATGGTCGCCGTGCCCGTCACGATGGACCAACCCGGGGTGGGCGCCCGGGTTGCTTGGACGGGTACGGGCAAGGCAATCCCCGTCGCTCGGCTGAGCGTTGAACGGCTGCGCGCGGCCATTGCGGAGGTGTTAGGCAACCCCCATTACCGCATCCAAGCGCAACGCCTGCAGCGCCAAATGGCTCTGACCCCCGGTGCGCAACGGGCGGCCGGGCTCATCGAAGGGGCCCTTCTGAATGGTTTATCTGAAGGCCCCAAAGGGGGGCTCAAGGTAGCGAAGCCCGAACCTTTGGCAACGTGGCGGCCGGAGAACAGGCCGGCTGTTCCAGCGGCAGGCACTCATGCCTGTTCAGGGTTGACGTGCTGCAACCTCAGCGGGGGATGCCCGCCGGACGAAAGGTGACTCGCAGCGGCGATGCGACCACAAAGCAGCTTCGCCCGAAAACCTCCGGCGTCTCAAGCCTTAGCTGACAAAACACCGGTAGGAACGCTTGTACCACTCGACGGGGACCAGGTCACGATTCGGGATCGTCCTCCGGAGATCCCTGGTACCCATGGTTCGGCGTGACAATCGCTTCGCCGGGGGAAAACCCGCAGGAACGCTTTACCGCCCTCGGCCGTAAAGAGGGGATGCGCCCACGCTGGCACCGTACGTCAGGGGCGCCGCCGTTCCAGCCTTGGCCCGGGTCGGAGGAACCCCTTGTCAGGGCATTTTCCAGGGCAAGGGCAGCTTGACCACGAGCACCCAGCAACTCCAAAGGCAAAGGCACGCCATCAGCCCGCACGCCACGTAAAGCGGTAGGTACCACGGATCACGGTACCGGCCTTTTTGGGCCAGAAAAATGATCCCGGCGATACACAACAGGCCCGGGAAAACGACCATGATAAACGCAATGCCGAGGGGAATCAGGATTTGAGCCATCTTACAAGGATGCACCAGCCGTTCGCCGAGTCATCGCCGATCGTGCTTTCGACGGCTTGACCGTTGGCCAAGACGCGCTCGATGACCTCAGTCAGTTCTCAAGAAACGTACTGAAACGCTCACCGACAGGTGGTTTCCGATGCCCCTTCAAAATCGTTTCGTCATGAAGTAATGCCGGTAGCCGGCCGGACGATTCTCCAGCACCCCAAAGACGTGGTACCCAAGTTTCTCGTAGAACGACCGCGCTTCAAAACTGAACGTATCCAGGAAGGCATCGGCGCAGCCACGCCAGAACGCGTAACGCTCTGCGTGCTTCATCAGTTCCCGGCCAAAGCCCTGCCGGCGCGCCGGTGCGGCCACCGCAAGCGTGCTGATGTGTAGCCACCCCGCCCAGATGTCCCCGAGCAGACCGCCCAAGACCTCCCCATTTTCGTCCCGGAGAAAGAAAGCGACGGGGTACCATTCGGCCTGTCCGGTGCTCGCTACGTTATGAAGGTCGACCATCCGCTGCACGACATTGCGCAGGTCGGCGGCCGCGTAAGGCTCGAAGGTGACGGTGAGATTTGCCATACGAATGAACGGAAAAATCGAAACGGGTCGTTCACGACCTTAGCCGAGCCCGAATCGTGCTTCACGGCCCGTTTTGTGGGTGGAGCCCCGTTTAGGCGCCCGCAGCCCGATCCCGAAGGAGCGTCGGTTGCCCCCCTGGCTGGAGCTTGCCCAAGGCGAGTCTTCGCCTCAGGAGCCGCCAAGCATTATCCGGCTGATCGTCGCGATAGACTTTAGCGGCCGGCGACTCGCCGTTTTCGTTCCAGGCGGCCGTACCAGGCGAGAAACTCCGGGCTGGCTTCGGCCATGGCGATCCGCTCGAAGGAATACAACTTCATCGGTGCACCGTCGCGTGGGAAGTAAGGGTTGGGCTCGGACGCATCCGGTTTTCCCAGCAAGCGGGAAACCATCGCCTCCGTCCAACCCCGACGTTTGAGGTCCGAAACCGGCAAGCGCCGCGGTTGGGTTGCCGCTTGGCGTGCCTTTGCGGCCTGAACGGGATCGGCGGCAGACGGACGTTCGAGAGTTTGAGCCATGCGAGAGAATACTACAATGTAGTATAAAATTCAAGGGGGAAGGTTTAGTTTCTTAAACCTCTTTTCCAGATCGCGCCGGATAAAATGCGACGGGGTCCTCAGCCCCTGCTCCCATGCTTCCACCGTACGGCTTGAGGCCGCATAAAGGGCCCCAAACTCTTCGCGAGAAAGGCCCATCACCTGACGAAGCGTCCGGATTCGCTGGGGGAGAGTCATTCGCCTTATATACTACAAAGTAGTACAATATCAACGACTCCATGGACGTAAGCTCACCGCACCGTGAAGGAGAGGGAGGCGATCGGCGGCAACCGGCATTGAAGGTCACTTGGCGCGCCGGCCGGGCGTCAGGCTGTTATGACGTCGCTGCGTTCGGGAAAGAGGCCCGGCATCCGCCGCGCGGCGAGGGCGGCGGGAAAGGCCAGGCGAAGGGGAGCGCGCGTGCTGTCTGAGACAAGCACGCCGGCATCCGTGAGGGCGGAGATAACGCGGCGGGCTTGGCGGTCGCCGGTGCCGAGGATTTTGGCGGTGCCGGCGCGGGGAAGCTGACCGCGATAGAGGAGCGCTTCCAGGATAGCGCCGGATTTCGGAGGCGGCTTGCCGAGGCGAATCTCCTCGTCCGTCCACAGAAGGATGCGTGTCCGGAGTTGGTCCGGTTGCATGAGGTTTTCCATGAAGGCGACCTGGTCGAGACAGGTGGTCAGGAAAAAGTGCGTGAAGACCGCTAGGTTTCCCCAATGAGTAGCGGCTCCATCACGGAGATGGGTTCGCCAAGATCCCGCGCCGCTTTTATGGCCGGTTTCGAAAAGGGTTGTAACCGGTTCCGCGCGCGCTTGTGAGGGGAGCCGATCGCTAAGGGTTGAAGGCGACGTTCCGGCGCAGCCAGGCGACCAGGTTATTGAAGGTGAAATCGTGGGCCTGGAACAGGCCGTTGATGAAATCGTACGCCGCAAGCGGATCAGCGGCAATGCGCGCGCCGTTGATGGCGAGAAAGGTATACGCGCAGGCAAAGGCGACTCTCTTGTTGCCGTCGATGAACGGATGGTTTTGGGCGAGGCTTTCCCAGAGCGCGGCCGCTTCCTCAATCAAGTCGGCGTAGTAGCCGGTCTGCGGCCGGAAGAGAGCGGCCTCGAGAAGGCCTAAATCCCGGACGCCGGGTGCGCCGCCATAGCGCTCGATCTGGTCGTCATGGATGGCGAGCGCTTCGGCAAGCGTCAGGTAATCGGTCATTCAGCGAGCTTCTTATAGAGGCTGCCGAATTTCTCATGGCTGCCGAGATAGGCCGCCATGACATGGGGGCGCGGTCGCGCCTTACGGTGCTTTTCGATCAGGTCAGCCAGCGCCTCGTCGACGAGGGCCTGGATCTGCCGGCCTTCGTCGTGCGCCAGGGCGCGGACGGCCGTCAGGATGGCGGTATCGACCTGGGTGGCGAACTTTTCCCGGGACATGGCTCTTCCTTTCTGTATTTCATCTTATCATGACAAATCATGAAACGTCAAGGAAGGGCCGCGGGCTCTCAAAAATGGTGCTGATGTGACATTGCCAGTATTTTTTGTGAGACTCACGCCCGTAGAGCAACAGGTCCGGCTCGGGTTCGTCGTGGTCAGGGACCGGCAACGGCGAATCCTGGCCGGTCCTGAAGCGCTCGCGTTCCTGGCGAATAAAGTCGTGGAGTGGGGACCGGCAGAGCCCGACCGCTCATCGGGGGCGGTGGTCACCAACCCCTTTTCGCGCGCTTTGGTGTCGGGATCGCGGTCGGTAACCCCTGGCCACCGCTTCCCCGACCGGCCCGCTTCCCTCCGCATGGGACGCCGGCAGCGCGTTCCCCATGAATCAATCATCCCCTCAGGTTACTCGGGTCGCGTAGTCTTCCCGGACTGGGTAGAAGACATCACAGATTCGGCAGTCCGAAAGGGCTCGCCCGGAGTGCAGCGCATGGGAGGGGATGATGGCCACGGTACCGGGCGTTAATACGGAAGTTTCACCGGCGATGGTCAGCTCAAAGCGCCCCTCCAGGAGTATGGCCACTTGCTCATGGGGGTGATGGTGTTCTGGAAAAACGCCGCCCGCTGCAACCTCCCAAAACGTGAAGGTCATATTGGCGGAATGAAGTATCTTGGCCCTGAAGGACGTGATGACCTCCCGCGTGGGGATGGTTTCGAGTTGGTAAAACATAGTCGATCACCAAATACCACCTGCTACTGCCGGGCAACCGACCCCGTGTTTAGAACGCGGCACACCGGGCTGGCATCGATCAGGCAGGGTTAACTCGGGTGCGTGTGATCGTGCCCGCGGTGTGAATGAGGATGGGAGTGGATGATCCCGGGAGAATGACGATGGCGGTGAGAGTGGAGCAAATGGGTCTCCTGCAGCAAATTTTCGTCTGCCAGAATGCGCGCGGGCGTCCCGTCGGCGACGATGCGGCCCTCTTTAAGTACGAGGCAGCGGTCCGCGACGTCTTCAATGATGTGCAGTTCGTGGGTGCAGGTAATCGCGGTTTTGACGCCGCCGCAGCCGATCAGGAAATCGATCATCCGGCTTTGGCTCTGCGGATCGAGCCCCGCGGTGGGCTCGTCCAGCAGCAGCACTTCGGGATCGAGGATGAGGACAGAAGCCAGCGCCACCCGTTTCTTTTCGCCGCCGGAGAGCCGGTGCGGCGCGCGGTGTTTCAAATGCTCGATCTGCAGCGACGCGAGCGCCGCGTCGACGCGCTCGAGGATTTGCGCCTTCGGCCAGCGCAGTTGCAGCGGGCCGAAGGCCACTTCATCGAAAACGCTGGGGCTGAAAAGCTGCGCGTCGGGGTTTTGAAAGATCAGGGCGACGCGACGGCGGAACTCGAACGTAAAAGCCTCGTCGTTGAAGGTCCCTTCCGTCAAGGGCTTCCCGTAGAAGGAGAGGGTGCCGCAGGACGGAAAGGCCAGGGCGGCCAGCAAGCGCAGCAGCGTGGATTTGCCCGAGCCATTGGCCCCCAGCACGGCGATGCGCTCGCCCTTTTCGATCGCGAGCGTCACGTTTTCCAAGGCCGTGACCTCGGGGTAACGATAACTCACGGCACGCAGATCGAAGACCGTCGTGCTCATAGGCTTTACGGCCTTGTACCCAGCCAAAACGCAAGCGCGGCCAGCGCCGCGAAGGCCATCAGCGCACCCCAGTCTCGCGGGTGCATTTGGAAATCATCGAGCGTGTAGACTTCGCCGCGAAAACCGCGCGCCTGCATCGCGGAGAACACCTCACCGCTCAGTTGTACGCTCTTATCCAGGAGCACGCCGGCGCTCGAGGCGGCCACTTGACGGCGCTGCCGGGCGCTGAGCGCGCCGACCGACCGGCTGCGGCGCGCTTCGAAGTGCTCGTGCGCAAGCTGCAGGAGCAGAAAAAGGTAGCGGTGCGTCATGCCCAGAATGACCACCGCCGTAACGGGGACCCGCAAGGCACGCAACGCTTTCAGCAGGTGGGTCCACGAGGTGCTCAGCACGACCAACAGCACCCAAGTGGCGCTGGTTTCCGCGCGCAGAAGCAACTGCGTCGCGCCACGCAGCCCCTGCGCGGTAACGGGCCACCCCGCAAAGGGCAGACGCCACAAGCTCAGGCCCGGGGTGGTGAAAACTGCCGGCAACGCGATGGCGCCTGTGAAAAGGAACACCCCGAGCCAAACGCGAGTCGCCAGCAGGCGGAGGGGGATTTGCGAGAGGCGTGCGAACGCCAGCGCAACGACGAAAACGGCCAGCGTCACCCCAAGCGCTCGCGAGCTCAGGGCGGCCAGAATGAGCAGGAGCGCGCCGGTGAGTTTGACGCGCGGATCGAGGCTTTGCAAAAGGCCGCGCTGGCCGGCCAGTCGCGCCGCCTCCCCGGCGTGCGCATCAACGGCGGCCAAGCCTGCGAGGGTCCGCTCAATAAATGGGTGCGCGGCGGATTTTTTCATAACGCCAATGAACCTTGCGAGCGGCGGCTTCCGGGCCGTAGCAGTGCGTCAATCAGTAAGCACGCCAGGATGATCAATCCGGTGCCCGCCATCGCCGAGAGGACGTAGCCAAGCCCTTTGCTCTTTAAAAAGGGCGGCGCATAATCCGGCATCGGCGCGGTCCAAATCGACGAAAGCCGCTCCAGGCCTTTCGGGGCTTCTGCCGGGGGCGCGAGGTTGTGGGAGGCGACGGCCATTTGCTCGCGCGCCTTCGGGTCTTTGAAGTCTTCGACGCCCCATTCACCCCAGGCGGTGCCCGCGGCCAGCAGGCCCAGGGGGGTGAGGATCATCAGCGCCGCAAGCCCGAGCCATAAAGGCCGGGTCATACGCCAGCCGGTCGCAGTTTCGCTGGAGCCCGCAGTGGCTTGGAGCAGCGACGGATTGGCCCGTTGCAAATAGGCCACGACGCCGGCCGAGATGACGCACTCGGCCAGGCCGGCAAAGGTGAGGTGCCCGATGAGCATCGCCGGGACGGCAATGCTCAAGGGGTAAGGCGCATAGAGCGGGGCGCCGGAAGCGTCATGAAACAGCGCGGGCTGGATCCCGAATTCAACCGCCGCGCAGAGCGCCGCGACATTGATCGCCAGATAGCCGGCGACTCCCGCCGCAAAGACTCTGCGCGGCGAATCAACCGGGGTCCTTCCGGAGATCAGGCGGTAGAGCAGGTGCGCCACCAGCGACCCGATGATGGCCATGTTCAAGCAGTTGGCCCCGTAAGCGGTGATCCCGCCGTCGCCGAAGAAGATGGCCTGGATGAGCAGCGCCACCGAAATCGCAATGATCGACGCCCATGGACCGAGCACGATCGCGGCGATGCCCATGCCCACGGCGTGTCCGGTGGTGCCGCCGGGCAACGGAAGATTGAACATCATAACCACGAATGAAAATGCTGCCACGAGCGAGAGCAGCGGCACGAGTCGCGCACTGAGGGCGCGCCGGACCCGCTTAAGCGCGATCACCCAGAACGGCGTTGCCCCGGCGTAGAGCACGGCGCAGGTAGAGGGACTCAGGTAACCGTCAGGAATATGCATGGCGAGGAGAGATGCAGGTCAGTCACAGCCAAAAAGTCAGATGCCAAAACCGCGGCGGTGCCGGCCCGTCGGCGGTGCCGGTGCTTGCGTTGCTTTGAGCGGGGTCGAGCGCTCACGGCCGTCTCGGTCTTCTGAACCTCCGGATTCAGGCCAGTAAGTAATACGGTTTCTAAAAATGTGTCACTAGAAACGCCGTGATCTCGTCTTTTTTTTCCGGGTCCGCCTTCACCCTGAAGTGCGACGCTAAACGGGGACATTGATTGTCGGGTTAGCCGCCGTATAGTGGTGGCCCGGTGGCCCAGGACCAGATCGCGCGTTTTGGCGTTTCTTTAAGCAGGGCGCTGCTCAGCCGGTTTGACCGGATGGTGCGCCAAAAAGGGTATCGCAACCGCTCGCTGGCCATCAGCGACATGATCCGCGATCAACTGGTGAGCCATCAGCAGGAGATGGGGGAAGGCGAAGCGGTCGGAACGATCACGCTGGTTTACGATCACCACCGGTCGCAGGTTCAACAAAAGTTGACTGACCTGCAGCACGAGCACTTGGAAACGATCGTCTCAACGCTCCACGTCCACCTTGATCACCACGACTGCCTGGAGGTGCTTGTGGTTCGTGGAAGCGTGCCGGCCTTAAGGAGGGTCGCGGACCATCTGATTGCGGCCCGAGGCGTCAAACACGGCAAACTGACGCTGACTTCCAGCGGCAGGAACCTGCCGGGATAGCGTCCTGGGACGACGGGCTCAGGAAGAAATTGCCCTCAGGCCGTGGGGTTCCGTGCCGTTTCTGAGGGTTAACCTAAGTTGCGAGCAGCGAAGCAAACGAAAGATTCCGAATTTTTGGGTTACAAAGTGGCTTCTCTTATGCGAAATCCCAGGAAGTTTACGGAACGCGTTCGCCGCGGTCCGATGTTGGCGGACGGCCGAAGCGCACCCGCCTGCGCCGACGCACGCCGACTGAACGCTCCCTTTGACCTAATGCGTGCCCCGAACTCTTGTTGCCTCCTTTCGCAATCTGGAGGAAGCTGAAGGCCTAAGGCTGTATGTCGAACCCGTCCGGACCTGAAGACGCCTCGCCTTTACCGCCAGCCGCCGAGGAGCATTTCGGCGAGATCGTGGCCGGCATCGAGGATTATGCCATCTTTCTGCTCGATGCGCGGGGCTACGTGGCCAGTTGGAATGCAGGCGCCGAACGGCTTAAGGGCTATAAGGCCGAGGATATCCTCGGCAAACACTTTTCCCTTTTTTATCCGCCGGAGCCCCTCGAACGCGGCTGGCCGGAATACGAGCTCAAGACGGCGGCCCAAACCGGCCACTTCAACGACGAAGGCTGGCGGTTGCGCAAAGACGGCTCGCGCTTCTGGGCGAACGTGACCATCACAGCCCTGAAATCACCCACCGGCGCCCTGCGCGGCTTTCTAAAAATTACCCGGGATCTGACCGAGCGCAAACAAGCCGAAGAGGCGTTGCGCCAAAGCGAGGAGCGCTTTCGGATGTTGGTCGAGGGTGTCCAAGACTACGCGATCTTCATGCTCGACCCGGAGGGTTACGTCATCAGTTGGAACCGCGGTGCCGAACGGCTCAAAGGTTACCAGCGGCACGAAATCCTTGGAAAGCATTTCTCCATTTTCTACCCGCCGGAAACCCTGGAGGCCGGTAAGCCGGCCTGGGAACTGCGCCAGGCACTGGAACATGGCTGCGTGGAGGACGAAGGCTGGCGCGTTCGCAAGGACGGCGGCCGATTTTGGGCCAACGTGGTCATCACGGCCATCCACGATAAGGAGCACGTCCTGCAAGGCTTCACCAAAGTCACCCGGGACCTGACCGAACGGCGCAAAATCGAAATGCTCGAGGAAATGGACCGCCAGAAAAACGAGTTCCTGGCAGTGCTGGCCCATGAGCTGCGCAATCCGCTGGCCCCGATTCGCAACGCCATGCACATCCTGGAGGCGCCCGGCGCCGACGCCGCCACGCTGGGGCGGGCGCGGGTGATGACCCGGCGGCAGATCGAACACATGGCCCGGCTCTTGGATGACCTGGTCGACTTGGCGCGCCTCAACCGCGGCCGGTTCGGGCTGCGCAAAGAACAGCTCGACCTGGAGACCGTGGTGGACCACGCCGTGGAAGCTGCCCGGCTGGACTGCGAGGAACGCCAGCAGCAGCTCAGCGTGAGCCTCCCGGCCCAGCCTGTCCGGGTCTTTGGGGATCGCACGCGGCTGGAGCAGGCCTTGGGCAACCTGCTGAACAACGCCGCCAAGTACACCAACCCGGGGGGCCGGATCTGGGTGAGGCTCACGTCGACGGAGGCCGAAGCCACCGTGCGGGTGCAGGATTCGGGCATCGGCATCGAGCCCATGATGCTGCCGCGGATCTTTAACCTGTTTGTGCAGGCGGACCGGCGCCTGGACCGCTCCGTCGGGGGCTTAGGGATCGGCTTAAGCTTGGTGAAGCAATTGATCGAACTGCATGGCGGCAAGGTGGATGCCTTCAGCCCCGGGCGAGGCAAAGGCAGCGAGTTTGTGGTGCGGCTGCCGGTGGCCCCAAACCCCCAGACGCCCCAGACGCCCGAGGCGCCCGACGCCGCTGCGGAGCAAACGGCCCGTGCGAGCGGTCCGGCCCAGCTTCGCGTGTTGGTCGTGGACGACAACGTGGACGCGGCCGACGCCCTCGCCGCGGTGGTGCACCTGGCTGGCCATGCCGCCCAGGTGGCCTATGAGGGGTCCACCGCCCTGGCGCTGGCCCCGCAGTTTAAACCGCACCTGGTGCTCCTCGACATCGGGCTGCCCGGTATGGACGGCCACGCAGTGGGCCGCGCCCTGCGACAACGGCCGGAAACGAAGGACACGGTCCTGGTTGCGGTGACCGGCTGGGGCCAGGCGGAAGACCGGCGCAAATCCCAGGAGGCGGGGTTCGCTCGGCACCTGGTCAAGCCCGTGGATCCGGCCGTCTTGAAAACGGTCTTGGCGGAACTCACGCCGAGCGCAGCGGGGGAAGGTTAGGGGTAAACCCTGGGCTATGTTCTGCCACCCCTTCGGGGCTGAAACCCAGTCGAAATTCCACCAGGGTAACTATCTGAATTGGTGTAAGACCCGTTCAACAAGGTGCGGAGCATCCTCCGGCGCCGATACCCCTGTTAGCCGACATTCTACCGAGATAACTGTCTGAATGGTATAAGTACAGTGCGCCATCAGTCCTCAACGCCACGCCGGTCAGGCGCAAGCGTCACGAACGGGGTGTACCCGGCTTCCTGAGCGTGGGCCCAAAAGAGCGCCAGCGGGCCCGAGGCGCGCCTCCCGCAGCGGAACCGGTGGCGCCCGGCGCTGAGAAACGCCGTCCCGGTCAGGGGCGCGTCGTCCAGTTCACCCGTCACCACGCCTTCTTGGCCGATGAAGACGTACGTTTCGGGAATCTTCACCTCGAACGCGTACGCGGTTTGGCCCCCTTGCGTCGATGAGGGCGGCAGCCACTTGCCCAGGACCCGCAGCCGCCAGGCGACGGGAAGGTATTCGACGTTGACCAGTGCGGCCGCGCCGGCGGTCAGCTTGCAGTCGCTCACCACCGCCACGCGCCGGTCAACCAACCGTTCGGCAATGTCATCGGTTAAAAGGCGGTGCTTGATGCGCAGGATGGTGAGGTGCTCCAAGACGAGCCGCGTGGGACGGCGCCGAAAGATCGTTTCGCCCTTGGCGTCCATGACGTAAGCCCCCGGCGGTGCGAGCCGCAGCGCGTTAGCCACCAGGTTAAGCTTGCAGCGGGTGCGATTTTCCCAGAGTCGACCTTGGACCGCGCTCAGCAAAAGGCAGATCGCGAAGGTGAGCCAGGGAACGCACCGCGCCGGTCGCGCGCCGCCGATTTTCTGCCCGGCGTGCGCTACGGCGGGTAGCGCCAACGGGACCAGGAGCGCGTGCAACGGCAGATAATCTTCGGCCGTGACGCACCGCCAATGGCAGCGCAAAGTGACGAGGAACAGCAGCGCAATCAACGTTAAGAAAGTGCGGTACCGGCCCGCATTACTACTCTCCAGGCGTCTCCAAGCGAGGACGCTCGCGCTAACGGGCAGAACCAGGGCCAGGAGCCATTGAACAGTACGGGTCACCTTCGTCGCAACAGGCGTGGATTCTGGAAGCAGGTTGTGGCTGACCATGGCCTCCCAGGCGTAAGGCAAGGCGTGCTGCATTGCCAGGTAGAGCGCCAGCATGGCCGGAAAGAGGGCCAACCCGAGCAGGGCCGCCACCGCCGATTGGCAAACCACCGGCAGGGCCGGCCGTGCGCTGCGAACGCTCGCAAAGTAAAGAATCGCAAACGCCTGCAACAACACGACCAGCATCAGCACGGTCTTCAACGAAACGCAGAACCCAAACCCAAGGACCAGAAATGCGCAGAAAATCCTTACCGGCCGCCAATGGCCGCGGATTAACAGATTCAGGCATCCGAGAAACGCCAAAGCCCAAAGCCCATCGGGTCGCCACTCCGTGCTGGTGAGAAAGAAGGGAGGGAAAACCCCGAGCGCCGGGCCTGCCCACCGGGCCAGATGCGGCGTCGTGAACATCCGGGCCAAAGCGCTTGCCGCAACCAAATTTGCCGCGTAGACGAGCAGCAAGACCGACCTCATCGCGAGCAAGGTGCTCGCGTGTTCGCCAAAGCCGGCCAGAATTGGCGCGCTCACCAGGTGGAACAACGGGGCGTGATTGTCAAAAAAATCTCGATAGCCCACGCCCGCATGCAGCCAGTTCCAAACCACGTGCAAGTGTTGCGGTTCGTCTGAATCAATGCGGTAATGGAGCACGGCGAGCAGCTTCGCCCCCAGGAGCAGAACGCAGGCAGCCGCGAAAAGGAACGCGTCTAACCTCGCGATTTTATTCCTGTGCGCGCCCCCCAAGCCATGCGTCAATTCCACCAAGCCTGGGGCCGAAGACCCGGTCGGCATGCCAGCACGTTTAAGCGCGGCTTCTTACAAAGCGTTAACAGCAAGATGACAATATTGTTAACTCCAGGCGGCGGCAGGGAGACCGGTCCCGGGCCGCTACGGATTTCGGCCGCCGGCGAGTTTTGCGCTTGTACCATTCAGACGGTTAGCCCGATAGAATGTCGACTCAGGGGGGGTGTCGGCGCCGGAGGGTACTCCGTAGCCGGTTAAATTGGTCATAGGCCCAACGGGCCGGGAAAACATAGCCCATGGGAATTTCGGCTCAGGGAGTGCCGGTGCCGGAGGATGCTCCGTACTTGGTTGAAATGCCTTAGGCCCAATGGGCCGGCAGAACATAGCCCAGGGTTTACCCTGGGTAACCGTCAAATCACGATCGAGCCCTGAAGGGGCGGCAGAGGGTGTTGCTCACGGTTTCTGCCGCCCCTTCAGGGCTGAGCCGTAGGAAAAACGCCGTCCCAGGGTAAACTCCAATGCCATTTAGTTAGGGGCGAGTGGGGCTGCTTTCGTCCCTGCGGGACGAAGGCCACGCCCGGCCTGCCGCCCTTAACTAAATGGCAATGGGGTAAACCCTGGGCTAAGTTCCTTTGGCCCTTCAGGCCATCAAACCGTCTGCCGGCCCGTTGGGCCTGGACCGTTTATACGGTCTGAAAGGTGTAACACTGGCAGGGGACTAACACTCGCAGGGCACCTGGGAAGCAAGACAAAAATTTACCTCCGTGGCCGTCGAAATGGTATTACCTATCAGCGCAGCCTTTTAGATAACGCCCGCCGCACCTGACGCTCCGGCGGCCATCTCCGCGGGTGCCGGGTTAGCTGAATGCTTGTCCATGGGAATTCAGGCTGGTGGGGTGCCGTCCTAAGCGCCCGCCGCTATCCATCCGAAGCGGGACGGGACGCGCCGGGATGGCGCCCGGCCCGCTGCGGCAGCAAGACCAGACCCGCGAGAATAAAAGCGGCGATGACGGCCGAGGCCAATGGTCGGCTGAAGGCCAGGCCACCCTGACTTCTCGGCTTATCCAGAAAGTCGCCCACGCTGGCCCCGAGCGGCCGGGTGAGGATAAATGCCGCCCAGAAGAGCAGCACGCGCGAGACGCCCGTCCAGAAATAAAGCCCTGCAATCACCGCCAGACCGGCCGCGAACGCCAACGCACCCCCTTCGTAACCCAACCCACCGGTGTCCGCCATCCAATCGCCCAGCGCGGTGCCCAGTGTCTGCGAGGCGGTGATGGCGGTCCAGTAGAATGCTTCCACTCTGGGCGTGGACACCGTGTTTACCGCGATGGTGCCTTGCGCCCGATGCCAAAGGGCAAGCACCGCAAGGAGGCAACCTAACAGCAGGGCGGAACCGCCGGTGTAGCCGATCCCGAGCGAACGGTCGGCGAAATCGGCCATCGTGGTGCCGAAGGTCGTCGAGGCGACGATGGTGGCCCAATAGAGAAAAGGATGAAACCTTCTTGCAACGATTTGGGCCATCACCAGCACGATAAGCACGCCCAGAAAGAGGGCCGTGCCGGCGGAATAACCCCAGTTCAGTGTCATCGTGACCGTATCGCCGCCTGTTTCGCCCAGCGTCGTCGCGGCCATCTTCAAAATCCAAAAGACCAAGGTGACCTCAGGCACCTTGCTCAAACCGCCGTCAGGGGTCCGATTCATACTGCCGTCCCTTTGTTGCGACGCTCTAACCGAAGAATTAAACATAATACCTCCACGGTTCGGGTTAAACAGGGCCAAAAAAACTGCGTTCGATTAAGCGGCGATGAAACCGGCATGAATATTCTGCCATTTATCCGGCTCGCAAGCTCGAGGGCTTCACACCCGCGGCTAGGTCTCGTGCGAATTTGCCCGGTGAGACTTGGGCACCCCCGTCCGGCTAACGCATAAAGGGTGAGCTGATCGGGAAAATCGGAAAGGCCGCATGAACGAATTGTCATTTTGGCCGGGCCGCCAAAGGCAGTAATGTTGCGCGTGCGCGTGCTGGTGGTCGAGGACGAGAAACGCGTGGCCGGCTTCATCCGGAAGGCCCTCACCGACGAGGGTCTCGGGGTGAGCCTCTGCGGCGACGGGCACGAGGCGCTCGAGCGGATGCGGGTTGAATCCTTCGAGGCCGTCGTCCTGGACGTAATGCTACCCGGCCGGGACGGCCTGAGCGTGCTGCGCGTTCTGAGGGAACGCCTGGATGCCACGCCGGTTTTGATCCTGACCGCCCGCGGGTCGGTCACCGAGCGCGTCGAAGGCCTGAACGCCGGGGCGGACGATTACCTGCCCAAGCCGTTCTCGATGGATGAGTTGGTCGCACGCCTTCGCGCCCTCATCCGGAGGTCGGGCGGAGAGACGTTCAGTTTTTTCCGCGTGGGCAACCTCATCGTCCGGCCCGCGGAACGCGTCGTGGAGCGCGGCGGCCGAGCGATCGCCCTCACCGCACGCGAATTTGCCTTGCTTGAGCTGCTGGTGCGGCACCCCGGCCGGGTGTTCACGCGCACCCAGATTTGCGAACGCGTGTGGGACTACCACTTCGACCCCGGCACCAACGTGGTGGACGTCTACGTCCAACGGTTGCGCCGCAAGGTGGACGACCCCTTTTCGGCCAAGCTCATCCACACGGTCCGGGGCATCGGTTACAAAGTGGCCCAAGACCCATGAAATTTCGCTCGCTGCGCTCCCGCTTTGCCCTGCTGTGCGCCGTTTTGGTAGCCCTGACCCTGGTGCTGTTTGCGGCCTTGTCCGCCGGGCTCTATTACCATGAACAGCTCGAGGCCTTTTCGCAAGACCACACCCGGGTGCCGTCCAAGGCCGAACGGCGCGAAGCGTTTGAAGGGCTCATGACCCTGCTGTCCTGCGACGCCGTGCTCTTGCCGGCCGCTGCAGCCGTCGCGGCCGCCATCGCCTGGGCGTCCGGCCGCAGGCTCCTTGCAGGGCTCAGCGGCTTGGCCGACGCGGCCGACGGCATCACCATCGGTAACCTGGACCGGCGTATCCCCGAAGCGGGCACGGCGGACGAGGTCGCCCGCCTTACCCAGGCGTTCAACGCCCTGCTGGAACGACTCGAACGCAGCGTCCTCAACATTAAACGGTTCACCGCCGACGCCTCCCACGAGTTCCGCATGCCGCTCACCCTCATGAAATGCGAGGTCGAATCGTTGCTTCGGCACGCCGAGAAGGGGGTCGCCCTGGAAGAATCCTTTGAACGCCTGCTCTTGGAAATTCACCACCTGGACCGCCTCTGCGATTCACTGCTTTTCCTCACTCGGGCGGACGCCGGCGCAGTCCGAATCACGCCCGAACCGGTGGACCTCGCCGCGCTCTGCCATGAACTGCTCGAAGACGTTGAGGCGCTCGCCGAGCCGGCCGGCATCCGCGTCGAAAATGGCGTCCCGTCCGGCATCCACGTCCGGGGCGACCCTCTGTTAACCCGCCGGCTGCTGCTCAACCTGCTGGATAATGCCCTTAAGTACAATTACCCCGGCGGTTGGATTCGCGCGTCGGCCAGTAACCGGCGGACCGGCGTGACGTTACGCATCGAGAATTCGGCGCCCCAGATCCCAGCCCCTGAGCGCGGCCGGCTCTTCCAGCGATTCCACCGCACCGATGCCGCGCGTCACCGGGAGACCGGCGGCGTCGGGCTCGGCTTGAGCATCTGCCGGGAGATCGTCCATTTGCATGGGGGCAGAATCCGATTGGCGCAATCAACGGCGGAGGGCACCTGCTTTGAAGTGACGCTCCCGGCCGCTCCCGATACCAACGTTGGGGGGCAGCCTCCCGTTGCGAACCCTTTCTGACGCGCAAAAGTTTGCCGATACTATTTCGACGGCCATGGAGGTTCAAATTTGGAAGCGCCGCCGCACCTCGTAACGCCTGAGGGCTGGTAAATTCCGGCTCGCGCCGTGAACACGAGCGCTTAGAATCACCGCCTCATGAGAGTGGTCGTGGTGGGCGCGGGCATCGTGGGCGCAAGTGCCGCCTTTCATCTGGCCCGGCGCGGCGTAGAGGTCGATTTGATCGACGGCGATATCCCGGGACGAGCCACGTTGGCCGGTGCCGGTATCATTTGTCCCTGGCTTTCGCAAAGCCGCGATCCGCGTTACGAAGCGCTCGCGTTCGCTGCCGTCCGCGATTATCCCGGGCTCGTCGCCAGCCTCGTTGCCTTCGGCGAAACCGGAGTTGACTACGCCCCGGTCGGGGGCTTGGTCGTCGCACCTGCCCGCGACCAATTGGAGCCGGTGGCCCGCCGATTGCAAAGCTACCTCGATCGCGGGGTGACCGAGGTCGGCGAGGTCCGCTTGCTCGATGCCGGTGGCCCGAAAGCGCTGTTTCCCCACCTGGATCCGGCGCTGGCGGGTCTCTACCTGAGCGGGGCCATCCGCGTCTCCGGAGAAAGCGTCCGAGCGGCGCTGCACAGGGCGGCCGTTGAAGCCGGTGCGCGGCCATGGTCCGGAACGGCCACGTTGGAGCGCACCGGCCGTACGAGAGTCGGCGCCTGGGTGCAGGGCAAACTTCTCCAGGCGGACGTCGTCGTCGTGGCCGCGGGGGCATGGTCAGCCGCTCTCTGCCGGCCGCTCGCGGTTCACCTCGAGGTTGAACCGCAACGGGGTCAGATCCTGCATCTCAAGGTAGAAGACGCTTCAACGGCGACCTGGCCTCTCATCGTGCCCGTGCTGAGCGAATACTACCTGCTCGGCTTCGGCGAAGGCCGGGTCGTGATGGGTGCAACGCGGGAGAGCGGTTCGGGATTCGATTTTCGTGTCACCGCCGGTGGTGTCGCCGAGGTGCTCGAAGAAGGTTTGCGCATCGCCCCTGGCCTGAAAACGGCCGCGTTGGAGGAAATTCGGGTTGGCTTCCGTCCGATGACCCGCGACGGCCTGCCGTTGCTCGGACGGCCGCGGTTAAGTCCTGGTCTGGTCATTGCCACAGGCCTGGGCCGCTATGGGTTAACGGTGGGTCCCTATGCGGGACGGCTCGCCGCCCAGTTGGCCCTCGAAGAAACCCCTGACCTCGACGTTGCCTGTTTCGAACCCGAGCGGCGCACAGCCATCCGTTAGTCGGAGGCCTCCGTTTTACCCGCGTTTCTTTTTAGCCGGCCATCCCGAAAATGCGCCTAACTGGCCGGCTGCAAAAAGCTCGGGTGAGCCTCGCGCGGGCGGGCGCGCGCCTCCCAAGATCGTCTGCAACTTGCAATTGTACTGCCCCATAGCCGCTGGAATCCATCACTCGCCCGAAAAAATTTAGGTTGCCGCAACCGTTGCCCTGCGACAAAGTTCAGCGGCCTGCCGATCGCCTGGCCGCTCGTGTTTTTCGCGCGTCGCGTTCCGTTTGCCGCCCCCCGGACATTTGTAGCACCCCGCGCGGGCAGCGCTTCGCGCCGAAAGCCGCGGCGCGTGATCCATAGGGCTGTTCCCAAACAGGACGATGAAAAAGATCAAAGGATTCCGCTGGTGGATTGTCGGGCTGATCTGTCTCGGGACCATCATCAACTACCTGGCACGCAACTCCCTTGCGGTCCTTGCCCCGGTGCTGCAAAAAAGCCTGAGTTTCTCGACCCAGGAATATTCCTACATCGTGGCGGCCTTCCAGGTTGGCTATACCGTCATGCAAGCGGTGTGCGGCTATGTGCTCGACTTTTTGGGGCTCAAACTCGGGTTCGCCTTATTCGCGGTTGCTTGGTCCGGAGCAAACTTGCTCCATGCGCTCGCCAACAGCTGGGGTTCGCTGGCCTTCTTCCGCGGATTGCTTGGACTCAGCGAAGCCGCAGCCATTCCGGCCGGCATCAAGGCGATCTCGGAATGGTTCCCGGCTAAAGAACGGTCGGTCGCAGTCGGGTATTTCAACGCGGGCACCTCACTCGGGGCCCTGCTGGCACCGCCGCTGGTGATCGGGGTCATGATGCAATCGAGCTGGCAGATGGCCTTCGTCGTGACCGGCGGCCTGGGGTTCATTTTTGCCCTGCTCTGGTGGCTGTTCTACCGTCCGCCGGCGCAACACTGGTTAGTAAGTGATCGGGAGCGTGAGTACATTCTCGCGGGTCAGGAAAGGAAAGCGACCTCCGAGGAAGTACGGAAACCGCCCCCGGTCCGGGAGATTATCTCGTCGGCCCGGTTTTGGGGAATTGCCATCCCTCGCTGTCTGGCCGAGCCGGCCTGGCAAACCTTTAATTTCTGGATCCCGCTTTACCTGGCGAACGAACGCCACATGAACCTGAAGCAAATCGCGGTCTTCGGGTGGTTGCCCTTTCTCGCGGCGGATCTGGGCGGAATCTTTGGCGGTTATCTGTCACCGCTTGTGATGAAGTATTTCAAGCTGAAACTCATTCCTTCCCGAATTGCGGGGATTGTTTTGGGCGCGATCCTTATGATCGGGCCGGGCTGCATCGGGTTGGCGGCCAGCCCTTACGTCGCGATTGCGTTGTTCTGCATCGGGGGCTTCGCGCACCAGATGATTTCCGCGTTGCTCAACACGCTGAGCGCTGACGTGTTCGATCCGCACGAAGTGGCGACTGCCAACGGGCTTACGGGCACCGCTTCCTGGACGGGGGGTTTGAGCTTTTCGCTGGTGGTCGGCGCCCTGGCGACAACGATCGGGTATGGTCCCTTGTTTGCCTGTCTGACGTTGTTCGACATGATCGGCGCGACGATTGTTATCGTGCTGCTTCGCGACGCCGGCAGGCGCAGCACCATCTAGGTCCTGTATACGGAAACTTCTATGTCCATCGACGAACTGCCACTTTTCAAGATCACGGAGCGGGCCGGCGCTCGGCTGACGCTAAAGGGCCCCGAGAACGAGGCGATCCATCTCTTCATCCTGGAGCAGGACATCCTCCGCGTACTGGTGCTTCCCGATGGAATGCTCCGGTTTCCCAGGAGCTGGGCGATCGCGCCGGGACTTGAGGATGTCCCTTTGGACGGACGGGACCGCTTCGACCTCGAACATTTTACCTTGCCTGCGTTCGACCTCGTGGAAACGCCTGAACAACTGCAGGTGACGACTGAACGCATCCGGCTCACCGTCCGGTTGAAAGGCTTTTTCTGCCGGTGGGAGACAAAACAGGGCGACGCGTGGGTGTCCGCGGCCGCGGATCGCGAGACCCAAAGCTACAACTTCGGCTGGTGGGATGACCGCGTTTATCACTATCTGAAGCGTGAGCCCGGCGAAATGTATTTCGGCCTGGGCGAACGGGCAGGGGACACCAACCGGGCCGGCAAAAGCTACCGGCTGACGAACCTGGATGCGATGGGTTACAGCGCCAGAACCACCGACCCGCTCTACAAACACATCCCTTTCTATCTGACCTGGAAACGGCAGAATAAAACGGGATTCGGCCTCTTCTATGACACCGTAGCTGACTGCACGTTCGACTTAGGGCGCGAACTCGACAACTACCACGGCCACTATCGTTACTTCGTCGCTGACTACGGCGACCTTGATTACTATTTTATAGCGGGTGCCGCTCTCGCCGAGGTGGTGCGGCGATACACCTGGCTGACCGGCCGGCCCGCCTTTACTCCAAAGTGGGGTTTGGGCTATTCCGGTTCAACCATGGCCTATACCGATGCTCCAAATGCCCAGGAGCAAATGAACGAGTTCCTGGCCCGTTGCAAGGAGCACGACATTCTCTGCGACTCGTTCCACCTCTCTTCAGGCTACACTTCGATCGAGGGTAAACGCTATGTGTTCAACTGGGATCGGAAAAAATTTCCCGATCCCGCCGGTTTCGTCCGCCACTTTCTGGAGCACGGCGTCCACCTTTGCCCCAATATCAAGCCGTGCCTGCTGCGGGATCATCCCCGGTTCGGTGAGGTCGATGCGAAGGGGCTTTTCGTGCGTAACCCGGATGGAAAACCCGCGATGGTCCAGTTCTGGGATGAAGTGGGCGCTTACCTCGACTTCACCAATCCGAAAACCGTGGATTGGTGGAAAACGTCGGTTAAGGATGCGTTGCTTCAGTACGGGATTTCCGCGACCTGGAATGACAACAACGAGTTTGAGATCTGGAGCCCCACGCCCCGGATCGACGGGTTCGGCCAGCCCCGGCGGGCGGTCGAGGCGAAGGTCCTGCAAACCCTTTTGATGATCCGAAGTTCGAGGGATGCCCAGCGCGAATCCAATCCCGCCAAGCGGCCATTCCTGGTTTCGCGGTCCGGAGCCGTCGGCATGCATCGGTACGTGCAGACCTGGTCCGGCGACAACTACACCGCTTGGGAGTCGCTCCGGTATAACATCAAAATGGGGATCGGGCTCGCGTTGTCCGGTGTGTCCAACCTGGGCCACGACGTGGGCGGGTTCTCCGGGCCGGCACCGGACCAGGAGCTCTTCTTGCGCTGGGTGCAATTCGGGATCTTTCTGCCGCGCTTCAGCATCCATTCCTGGAACGACGACGGGTCGGCGAACGAGCCTTGGATGTATCCGGAAATCACGCCGTACATCTCTGATCTGATCAAGCTCCGCTACCGGTTGATCCCCTACCTCTACGACTTACTCTGGCGGTCCCACCGCGATTACGCACCGATTATCCGGCCGACCTTTCTTGACTTTCCGGATGATGAGCGGTGTTACGAGGAAAATGACGATATGCTGGTGGGAGCGAACCTGCTGGTCGCTGCCGTGGTGGAACCGGGACCACGGGCGCGTGAGATCTATCTGCCCCAGGGTTGCGGCTGGTATGATTTCTGGAGCGGGGCATACTTCCGCGGCGGGCAGAAAATCATTTTACCTGCCCCCTGGGATCGCCCGCCCCTGTTGGCCAGGGCCGGATGCGCCATTCCGCTGAATCTTGCAGAGCAACACTTTTCCAGACGTGAGGAGCTGCGGGGTTTCTGCATTTGGCCGGACCCTGAGGGCGGGCGATTCGAGTGTGAGTGTTTCGAGGATGACGGTGAAAGTGAAGGCTACCGTGACGGCCATTACTGGACCTGGCGCTTAGGGGTTAACGCGAATCCGTCGCAAATCTCGGTAACCCTGGACCGGGGTGGTGAGCCCGATCCGAGGGTCGACCGCATTTCCTTGCTTTTCCGGCGCCAGGAAGGGCGTCCGATCCACGTCGACGGAGGCACCATCGTCCAGGAGAACGCGCGTGGAACGATTCGGGAACTGGTAGTCACTCTGCGGTGAATTGCATCCTCATCGGCCGGCGTCGAGGCGCTCTGCTCCTCCGCATGCGTGACGTGGTCTCAGCGCGGTGATTTGTAGCCGTCGTCACTCAGGCCAGGTCACCTCGCAGTTGGGTTTGAGCTCAACGGCTTGCCCCAGCCGCAGCGACGCGCCGGCTGCTTCCGCCAAATAAGCCGTCTTCAGGCCATCGATGGCGTTAACCGGTGGCGGCGTGCCCGCCGCCGCCCCGCGCAGAAAGGTTTCGATCTCCGTGCGGTAACTCTCCCCGTAACGGTCCATGTAGAACGTGAAAAGGCGATCCGGGGCCCCGAAGCTCGTACTTGCATACCGCTTGAGGCCCGTTGCCCTCGGGTTATCCGAAATCACCATCCCGGCCGAACCGAACGCCTCGACCCGTTGATCATAGCCGTAAGCGGCACGCCGCGAATTGAGGATCACGGCCTGCTTGCCGGTGGCCGTCACGAGGGTCACGCAAGCCGTGTCAATGTCGCCGAGTTTGCCGATTTGCGGGTCGACCAGGCAACTGCCGTGGCTGTGAATGGTGACGGGTTCTTCACCCAGGATCCATCGGGCCATGTCGAAGTCGTGGATCATCATGTCTTTGAAGAGCCCGCCGGATTTTGGGATATAGTCAAGCGGCGGGGGCGCGGGATCACGGCTTGTAATCGTCAGTTGCTCGAGATTACCGATTTCACCCGCCTCAACCGCCCGCTTGAGCGCTGCATGCCCCGGATCAAAACGCCGGTTGAAAGCAAGAAAGACCTTGCTGGTTGCCTGGTCACCCAAGACGTCGATGCAACGTTGCGCCTCCGACAACGTCGGTGCCAGCGGTTTTTCACACATGACGGCCTTTCCGGCCTGAACACCCCGGAGGACGCAGTCCACGTGGGTGTCTGACGACGTCACCACCAAAACCGCACCGACCTCAGGATGATGCAGCGCCTCGTCCACGCTGCGCGCCGCGGATGCGCCCGTATCGGCGGCCAGAGACTTGGCGGCCGGTTCGAAAATGTCAAAGACCGTGACGAGCCTTGCTCCTGCGGCCTGAATGGCTTTGGCATGCACCCGGGCCATGCGGCCCGCCCCAAGTAGGGCAATCCCGATCAAGATGCACCACCTTTCCGCCGGCAGGGCGACGGCGCCGCGGCCGCCAATTGGGGAGGAAATAAGGACATTGCTCTCATAATTTTTGAGGTGGATGGTTTGTTTGGGCGTCCCTGATGGACAGGGTGCTTCTGCCGGTGACGCGCGGAAGGCGTGGACGGGTTGACGGGTGTAGGAGAGGGTAGCTGGAGAATAGGCCCTGCACCAAGTCGCGCGCCACGAGCCCCATGAGCATCTTGGTAACGGACACTTTTGCGCGAGCGGCAACTCGCTTCATGGTCGCCATCGCCGGTAAGATAACCACGGCCCGGCCTTCCTCTACAAGGCAGATATGCCGGGGTTCTCAAAGAGAGGAGCGCAGCATTTTTCGTACGTATTATACCATTTCGACGGCCATGGAGGTAAAATGTTGTCTCCCTTTCCAGGTGCCCTGCCGGCTTTAAACCTATCAAACCGTATAAACGGTCTAAGACCAACGGGCCGGCAGACGGTTTGATGGCCTGAAGGGCCAAAGGAACATAGCCCAGGGTTTCACCCTGGGAAGGCGTTTTCCCCCGACCGAGCCCTCCTAAGGCGTCACGCCTGTACGCCCTCCCTAACAAACGCCCGCCCCGCCGGGTTGGATTTGCTGAAGGGGCGGCAGAAGGCGTTGCTGTCGGGTGCTGCCGCCCCTTCAGGGTTCGGTCGTGATTTGACGGTTTCCCAGGGTGAAACCCTGGGCTATGTTCTAGCGCCCCTTCGGGGCTGAAATCCGGTCGAAATGTTACCGGGATAATCGTCTATATGGTATAAGACCGATTCAGCCGGCTACAGAGCATCCTCCGGTGCCGGCGCACCCTGAATCGACATTCTACCGAGATAACTAGCGGAGTGGTATTAGCTCCCGGGCCAAGTGGGACAAATTCAGAGCGCTCCTTACCACGGTCGAGCCGGTCGAACATGCGCGTGTACGGCCAACCGGATCCGGAAGCCGGCGGGTGGCTGAGGACGGTAAACGTCGCAGGTAAACCCTTCAAACGCCGTGCCCTCATGAGGTGGCATGCCCAAGCGCCAGCAGGATCCCGGCTGCCAAAAGGCTCAAGGACCAAACAAAATCAACGTTGAACCAGGATCGGCGCAGGACGCTTAAGCCCACGAAATTGTATACGCACCAGGCGGCCGCTCCGCACACCAGCAGGTGCGCTGCCGTGTGAACGGCTACCGCGAGGGCCGCATGCCCCGGGCTGGAGATGAAGGATCCCGAAGGGCCGGCCCATAGTCCGCCCGTTCGGCAGAAAGTGCTCCGAAATCCCAGAAGCACGGGCACCAGCATCAGGCCGGCACCGTGGGCGGTTGACATCAACGCCGACCACCTGGTCAGGTCCCAGAAGCTGACCTGCATGCCGACCCACTTCGGGGGCCGGTTCCGCCATAGCCGCATCAGACCAAACCCGGCCAGCGTCAGGGCGGCGAGGCCGCGCACCCAGTTGAACGGAACGGCCCAGCCGAACGCCGCGACGAGCAGCACCGCCAGGATGATCGCGAGGCCATGCCCCAGGGCAATCGGCCCCAGGGCTGCAAGAACGGCCAGGCGCGAGCGCTTCTGCAGGCCGAGGGCAACTCCGAACAGCCAGCCCATCGCCGGGTTCAAACCATGCCAGGCTCCTAACAACGCCAGCGTTACCCAAGGCCAGGGATCATTGTCCATACGGGGGGCCTGTAATCACGACGGGTAGCAATACGAATCGGACGAGCTGTCGCCGCCTTCCAACCGCACCTGATGTAACCGGTGCTCCGGGCTTGTCACCAGGAAGCTCGGGTCTAAACGCAGTGCCCCATCATCAGGCGCTTCCGCTTTGACGAACCAGGTTCGAATGCCCTCCGGGTAAAACTGCTCGTCCCAGGACTGGTAAAGCGAATTCGTGAGGTAGACGCGCCTGCCGTCGCGGCTCACCTCGACCATTTGCGGGCCGCCGTTGAGGGGCTCCTGCGGCCGGCCCGGATGCGCCGCTTTCCTAACGATGCCGCCCAACTGGATCACCCCGGTTAGCTTTGGCCGATCAGGGACGGCGACGTCGTACCGGCGCAACTCTCCCGTTCCCCAGCAGGAGACGTAAAGCCAACGGTCGTCCAAGGACAAACTGATGTCGGTCACCAAAGGCGGCACGGCCTTGAAGCCTTTCAGCAACGGCGGCAACGCGTCGGGTTCAGCGGGTTCGGCGGGAATCTCGATTACTTTCTTCGCCGCCCATGTGCCGTGATCCCGGTACCAGAGCCAGATGGAGGCAGAAAGGTCTTTTAACGAAATCACCACACCCGCGAAACCGAAGGTGCGCGTAGGATCGTGCGACGGACGCAGTTCCAAGACCATTTGGTGTTCCTTGCCAAGGTCAATGGCCTGTTTGTGCTTGCGCTTGCGCAGGTTCCACACATGCAATTGGTGGCCGTAACCGCTCGCCAGCAGGTGGGCCGGATCGAGCCCCGCTTCAATCTTGTTCGGGGTTCCCCATTCGCTTGAGAGCAAGGCGTCATGGCCCAGGTGCCACCAAAAATCATAGGCCAACTCCTGCGGCCCGCGGTCGACCTCCCAACGCCCCAGCACGTCGAAGGTGAGATGGTCCAACAGGAAGATGCCCCCGGGTCCCCCGCCGTCCGGTGCCCCCAGTGCGCTGACGTAAAGCCCTTCGGGCCCGCAATGGACGGTGTGTGGCCGGGAGTAACCGGTTTTTCGGTGCAACTCGCCCGGCTCGATCGTCTTGACGATCGTCAAATGGCGCGGATCGGGCTTGGTGTCCACGATGTGGATGCGCGAAGAGCGCAGCCCGGGCAGCACCAGGTAACGTCGCTCGACGTGTGGGTGCGGAGCGTACGGGCACAGAGCGGTGCTGCAAGCGTTCCAGCCGAAGTGATGCAATTCGTCGCCGATGTCGGGTAAATCGAGCCGGCCGACAACCTGGCTGTACGTCGCTGAGGCGGGATCAACGTCAACCACCAACAAGGCATCCGGACGGGACTTCTGGTCCGGTGCGAGGGCCGCCACGTAGGCCAGCTTCTCAGCCGAGGCTTCCATGGCCGATCGGGCTGTCGGGTAAAAGGTCGGATCGGTCGTCCAGCGGAAACCGCCGAAGCCGCCATTGCGGCGAGCGGCCTCGCCGTTCGTTTTTGCGTTAGGCATGATGAGCGTGGGTTGGGTTTGGGGATGAGGAAGTTAAACGAGGTTGGCGGCCGGAATCGCCGGCCGTCAGGGCGGGCGGTTTTGGGGTGAGATGGGTCACGCCGGTGTCCTGGAAGCTGGGCGAGTCGGAGCTCGGGTAGAACCCGGGCCGTATGAGCCCTTCGGCACGCAAAAAGCCCGGCTGCTCAGCCCGATGATCACTGCCGCTAACCCTGAGTACACGATTCTGTTCACGTCAAGTGCCTTTTTGAATTGATTGATCCGTAAAGTCGCCCGGAGGGTGGCGTTTGCCACGGTGCAGGCCGTGGCTCCGCAATCCCAAGCCTCGCGACTGACCGGTTTGGTCAACCGGGCTCAACCAAACCCCCTTCAGGCCGGGGCGGAAACGCCGGCGGCGCACCGGTTACCCTTGACAAGGCCGGCCGGTTCGCGATTTAGTGGGTTTGGCGCAAATTGTAACGCCGGGCGCATAATTATGCACCGGCATATTTGTTTACCCTGTAATCAGTTCCCTACCTGATCAGTTCCCTACCTGAAATTACAGCCTGTCCGCCTGAAGAATCCGTTTCCTGCTTTGGGCGCGTTCGACGCAGGCGCCCAACCTTCTTTCTATGAAAGCCATTCTGGCGCTGGACGCCGGGACTACCAACGTCAAGGCGATCCTGGTTGATCGTCAGGCCAATGTACTGGCCCGCAGTTCCGTTCCCCTTGCCATCGACTTCCCCCGAAGCGGCTGGGTTGAACAGTCGGCCGAAGCTGTCTGGGACGCCGCCCGCCAAGCCCTGCAGGGTTGCATGGCCCAAAGCGGCGGGCATGAGGCCGTCGCGCTCGGCATCTCCAACCAGCGGGAAACGCTCGTGGCTTGGAACCGGGCGACGGGCGAGCCTGCCGCTCCCTGCATCGTCTGGCAGTGCCGCCGCAGCGCCGGCATTTGCCAAGCACTCCGGCAGCAGCAAGGCGTGGAGGAAACGATTCGAGCCAAAACCGGCCTTCAGGTCGATCCCCTGTTTCCCTCAAGCAAGGTTCAGTGGCTGCTGGAAAATCGTCCTGACCTCCGCAAGCTGGCGCAAACGGGTGACCTTTGCCTGGGCACCGTGGATGCCTGGCTCGTGTGGAAGCTCACCGGCGGCAAACGGTTTGTCACCGATTACAGCAACGCTTCACGAACCCAACTATTTAACCTTACGACGGGTGCGTGGGACCCCGAATTGCTGGCCTTGTTTGGGGTGCCGTCGTCCTCCCTCCCGGAGTTGGTTGCCTCCAACGAGCCGCTGGGCAATGCGATTCTGGGGGCTGGCCAGGCGATCCCGGTATGCGGCATCTTGGGCGATTCTCACGCCGCGCTTCTCGGACACGGCGTCCTGGAAAAGGGCAAGGTCAAGGCCACCTATGGTACGGGCTCATCGCTCATGACCCTCGCAGGCGGCCCGCATAGCCGCGACAAGGGCGTTTCCAGTACGATTGCCTGGAAGTTCGACCAAGTGCAATACGCTTACGAAGGCAACATCACCGCGACTGGCTCCGGCCTCTCTTGGGTGCTGACGCTCATCGGCTCGGAAGACCTGGAGCCCGCCGTGAAACGCGCGACCGAACTGGACGGCAACGGCGGCGTCTATTTTGTGCCCGCCCTGGCCGGTCTGGGCGCGCCTCACTGGGACGAAAAGGCGCGCGGGGCCGTTGTGGGGTTGTCATTTGGCACGCGCAAGGAACACGTGGTGCGCGCTGCCCTGGAGGCGATCGCTTATCAGGTTAAAGACGTGTTCGACGCGATGGAACACGCGGCCGGCGCACGGCCGGAAGCCCTTTTGGCCGATGGCGGTGCGAGCAAGAACGACTGGCTGATGCAGTTTCAGGCCGACGTGCTGGATCGGCCGGTGTTGCGCAGCCAAACGGCCGAACTGTCGGGTCTCGGCGCGGCGTTTGCCGCCGGGCTCGGCTGTGGGTTTTGGTCCTCGACTGCGGAGGTCGCCGGAGTGGCGGCCCCGCATGACCCGTTTCAGCCAAGGCTCGAGGCAAGCGAACGAGACCGGCTCGTAGGCCGTTGGAATCGCGCGGTGGCCTCCGTGAAGGCGTACGGGCTCGCCCAATGAAGCAAACGCGAACCCTTCGCAAAAGCGTCCCGGTTCGCCCGGGCATTCACGCCGGACCCGCCGTTAAGCGCCGGCGGTGGCGAATGGCAAGGTGCCGGGGCATTATACTGGCATGATTCACCACGCACCAGACCTCCGGCTGATGACTCGGGCGGCCCGCCTCTACCATGAAGAGGGGCTGACGCAGACCGAGGTGGCCCAGCGGCTCGGGATTACGCAGGTCGCGGTGTCGCGCCTGTTAAAAAAAGCGCAGGAACACGGCATTGTGCGAACCACCGTGGTGACACCGCCGGGGGCGTTCGCCGACCTGGAAGGCTTACTCGAGGCAAGATTTGGGTTGAGCCAGGCGGTGATCGGCGACGCCGTGCGCGATTCAGAGGAGCCCGTTCTCACCGCCATCGGATCCGCCGCGGCCCAATTCCTCGAATCCACGCTCAAATCCGGCGAGGTGATCGGCATCTCGTCCTGGAGCGCGTCCCTCCTGGCGATGGTTGACCATATGCACCCGCCCCGGAAAGTCGAAAACTGTCTGGTGGTGCAAATGTTGGGCGGGCTGGGTAACCCGGCGGCGGAGCAGCACGCCAGTCGCCTGGCCATTCGCCTGGCCAGCCTGGTACACGGCGAAGCCCGGTTCCTGCCTGTGCCGGGCCTTGTGGGCTCCGCCAGCGCGGCTAAGGCGCTGGCGCAAGACCCTTACGTGAGCGAGACGGTCGCGTTCTTCGACAAGGTAAGCCTCGCGCTGGTGGGCGTGGGTGCGCTCGAACCCTCGGCGTTGGTGGCCAGCAGCGGCAACGCTCTTGCTCGAGAGGAATTGGAAGCCTTGCAAAAGAACGGCGCCGTCGGAGACATCTGCCTGCGCTTTTATGACGCCGACGGCCGCCCGGTGAAAGGCGCTTTTGACGGGCGGGTCATCGGCATCGACCTGGAACGCCTGCGCCGGGTGCCGCGGTCGGTCGCGCTCTGCGGTGGCAAAAGAAAGTTTCCGGCCATCCTGGGCGCCTTGCGCGGGCGGTGGGTTAACACGCTCGTCACGGACCAATTCACGGCTCAACGGTTGGTTAAGGCGCAACCTGCCAAAGCCCTGGCCGCGGAAGCCGGGAGCTGAATTCGTCGTGCGAAGAGAGGTTGTCGCCCCGGTAGAAAGGCACCCCGCCGCGGACGGCTCGCGGCCCTGAGTCACGGAAACGGGGCACCCTGATCAGGTCGTGAAGGACCGGCCGGCCTGAAGCAAACGCAGGTACGAGCAGCTAACAAAAGTTACTGGAGGTTTTTTGGGGCTCGCCCTTGACAGGAAACCCGACCCGATTCTACCATGTCATTAGGTAACCTTGAATGAATTTTTATTCAGATAGGCTTTCGTTCAGGTTGCGGCCCGGTTCGATCATCTCCCCTTGAAATAAGACGCCATGCTGAGCGAACGCGACCTCCAACGTAGATCGGTGCAGTACCGCCAGGCCCTGCTGCGGCTCATCCGCACGGCCAAGGCCGGCCACACCGGCGGCGACCTCTCCTGCCTGGATATCCTCAACGTGCTCTACAACCGCATCCTGCGGGTGGGCCCCGAGACTTTCAAGGGGCCCGACCACGACCACTTCATCCAGAGCAAAGGCCACTGCGCCGAGGCGCTCTTCGTCGTGCTGGCCGACCGCGGCTTCTTCCCCGAAAAAGACCTCGAGACCTTGAACCGCTACGGCTCCCACTACATCGGCCACCCCACCCGTGAGGTCTACGGGGTGGAACAGAACACGGGGGCGCTGGGCCACGGGCTGGCCGTGGCCGTCGGCCTGGCTCTGGCCGGCAAGATGGACCGGAAGGACTACCGGGTCTTTTGCCTGCTCGGGGACGGCGAGCTGGCCGAGGGCTCCAACTGGGAGGCGGCCATGACGGCGGCCCACTACCGCTTGGATAACCTTGTGGCCATCGTCGACCGCAACGGCCTGCAGATCACCGGTTCAACCGAGGACGTCTGCCAGTTGTCGCCCCTGGACGAGAAATTTGCGGCCTTCGGCTTTGGGGTGCAGCGCTGCAACGGCAACGACATCGGCGAGTTGGTGCGCACCTTCGAGGCAGTGCCCTTCCGGCCGGGCAAGCCCAGCGTGGTGTTGGCCAAGACGCGCAAAGGCAAAGGGGTGAGCTTCATGGAAAACGTGGCCAAGTGGCACCACGGGGTGCCCAACGAGGAGGAGTTTAACCGCGCGATGAGCGAACTGGAGGCGGCGCAAGCGGCGTTGGCTTAAAATGGAACCAGCGCAAGCGAATTTGGAAGTCTTTAGCGCCACGCTCTTGGAGTTGGCGCGCCAGAACCCGGATTTGTTGGTGGTGACCAGCGATTCGCGGGGCTCGGCCAAGCTGGCCCCCTTTGCCAAAGCCGTGCCGGGCCAGATCGTGGAGGTGGGCATTGCCGAGCAGAACCTGGTGGGGGTGGCGGCGGGGTTGGCCGCGGCGGGCAAGACGGTCTTTGCGGTCTCGCCGGCCTGCTTTCTGACGGCGCGGGCGCTGGAGCAGATCAAGAATGACCTGTGCTACTCCGACCGGCCGGTCAAGGTGGTGGGCATCAGCGCGGGGGTCAGCTATGGGGCCCTGGGAACTACCCACCATTCCTTGCACGACTACGCGGTGTTGCGCGCCATCCACAACGTGACAATCGTGGCGCCGGCCGACGGCTTCGAGAGCCGGGAGGCGGTGCGGGCGGCCGCGCAGTTGCCCGCGCCGGTGTACCTGCGCTTTGGCAAGAAACGCATGCCGCACCTGCCGCGGGTGGACGCGGGTTTTGCGCTGGGCAAAGCGTCGTTGATCCGGCAAGGCCGGGACCTGAGTTTTCTGGCCTGCGGGGAAACGGTGGCGCCGGCTTTTGAGGCGGCGGAATTGCTGGCCAAAGAGGGTGTGGAGTGCCGGGTCTTGAGCCTGCACACGCTTAAGCCGCTGGATTATGAGGCGGTGCGCCGGGCGGCAACCGAAACGGGCGGGGTCATCACGGCGGAGGAGCACAGCGTCAGCGGCGGCTTGGGCGAGGCCTGCGCGGCCTTGCTGCTGCAGGAGGGCATTCACACCCGGTTTAAGATTATGGGGTTCCCGGATGACCACACGGTCACCGGCAGTCAGGACGAGATTTTCCGCCATTACGGCCTGGACGGCCCGGGGCTGGCCGCCACCGCCCGGAAGCTTTTGGCGAAACGTTAACGCAGCTGAAGGATAGAATTCGATATGGCCACTCCCCAGACCACCAACCAAGGCGCCGCGGCCCAGCCGGCAGCACCGGCACCGGCACCGGCCGCGCGGCGCGAGACCTCCTGGGCCAGCAAACTCATCGGCGTGCAGGGCCCGCTCATCGGCTTGGTGGCGCTGTGCATCGTCTTTTCGCTCACCACCGGCGCCTTCCTCTCGTTTCGCAACCTGCTCAACGTGCTGGACCAGATCACCGTGCTCGGCATCCTGTCGATCGGCATGACGCTGGTGATCATCATTGGGGGCATTGATCTTTCTGTCGGCTCGGTGCTGGCCTTTTCCATGATGATCCTGGGCTGGCTCAGCCATGACTGGAACCTGCCGCTGGGCCTCGCGGTCGTAATCGCTCTTTTGGTTGGCGCCCTGTGCGGGTGGGGAAACGGCCTGCTCTGCACGCGGGCCAGGCTGCCGGCATTCATCGCCACGTTAAGCATGATGACGATCGCCCGCGGCCTGGCCAACATCATCACCGACGGCCGCCAGATCGTCGGTTACCCCGACTGGTTCGACAGCTTTGCCACGCGCCGCTATTTCGGGTTTCTATCGCTGACGGTGGCCCTGGCCATCGTGCTGGTCATCGCCGGCTGGGTGTTCCTGCGCTACCGGGCGGCCGGCCGCGCCCTGTACGCCATCGGCGGCAGCGGCGAAGTGGCGCGCCTGGCCGGCATCCGCGTGCGGCAGATGACCACCTGGGTCTACGTGGCCAGCGGGCTGCTTTCGGGCCTGGCGAGCATCGTGCTGGCCAGCCGGCTGGATTCAAGCCAGCCCAGCGCCGGGCTGGGTTACGAGCTGGACGCCATCGCAGCGGTGGTGATCGGCGGGGCGAGCTTGAGCGGCGGGGTGGGCGGCATCGGCGGCACGGTGGTGGGCGTCTTGATCATCGGGGTGCTGCATAACGGGCTGAACCTCACCGGCGTTTCCCCCTTCATCCAACAGGTGGTCATCGGCGTAGTCATCGCCCTGGCAGTCAGCTCCGATACCCTGCGGCGCCGGGGCGCCTGACCAGCGCCTAAATGCATGGCCGGGCATCATCCATTCGGCCAAGCCCAAAGTTTCACCTCCAATTCACTTTTAAGACAACAACCAGGCAAACCCAAGATAACCACCATACCAACATGTTCCTCCGGAATCGTTCCCTTACCGCCACCCTCACTGCTCTAAGCATGCTGCTAAGCCCCTGGCCCACGTTGGCCCAGGGCGGCAAAACGGTCGGTCTGGCGGTCGCCAACCTGCAGGCCGACTTTTTTAACCAGATCAAACAGTCGGTCGACGCCGAAGCCAGAGCCAAGGGCGTCAAGCTCATCGTGGCCGACGCCAAAGGCGACGCGGCCACCCAGGTCGACCAGATGCAAGACCTTATCACCCGCGGGGTCAGCGCCCTGATCTACATCCCGGCCGGCGCCACCGCGGCCGGCGTGCCGGTCAAGGCGGCCAGGAAGGCCAACATCCCGGTCGTCAACGTCGACCGCAATGCCCCCGACGCCCCGGGCGACACCTTCATCGCCACCGACAGCGTGACGGCGGCCCGGACCTTGGGCGAATACGCCTGCAAGGTCATGGGCGGCAAGGGCAACCTGGCCATTATTCAGGGGCAGTTGGGCACCACGCCCGAACTGGACCGCGACAAGGGTTTCAATGAGGCCATGGCCAATTGTCCCGGCATCAAGGTGGTAGCCAAACAACCGACCAAAATGTGGATGCAGGACGAGGGTTTTGCGATCGCCCAGGACATGCTGCAGCGTTACCCCGACATCAACGCCTTTTTCGGCCGGGCGGACGCGCTGGCCTTGGGGGCGGCGCACGCGGTCAAGGTGGCCAACGTGGGCCACAAGGTCTGGATCTTCGGTTTTGATGGCGACGTGGCGGGCCTGAAGGCGGTGCAGGACGGGACCTTGGATGCGACCATGACCCAGAAGACCCAGTACATGGGCAAGCTGGCGCTGGATTCGGCCCTGGAGCTGGCCGACGGCAAGCAGTTGCCCAAAGAACAGCTGCAAGAGGCGGTGCTGACCACGAAAGAAAACGTGGCCCCCTTCATCAACCAGCACCCGTAAGCAACGAAGCCACCAGGGAGCGACGCCGGATGAGCGCACCACCCAGCACCGACGCGGTTTCAAGCGATGCGCCCGCCCCCTCCAACCGGGGCCGGGTGCCGAGGTTAACCCTGCGCGGGATCGGAAAGAGTTTCGATACCAACGTGGTGCTGTCCGGCATCGACCTGGACGTGTACGAAGGCGAGCTGGTGGCTTTACTGGGCGAGAACGGGGCCGGCAAGTCGACGATGTCCTCGATCATCGCGGGGCTCTTTCCGCCATCCAAGGGCACCATGACCTGGGAGGGCAAACCCTACGCACCCACCCGGCCCGGCGACGCCATCGAGGCCGGCGTGGTGCTCATTCACCAGGAAATGCGGCTCCTGCCTGACCTGTCGATTGCTGAAAACGTCTTTGTGGGCCGGCCGCTGATGAAAGGCGGCCGCATCGACCGCGATGCCATGAACCGGCGCGCGGCCGAGCAGCTCCACCGGCTGGGTCTGGACATTGCGCCGACGACCCTGGTTCGAACCTTGAGGGTCGCCGCCCAGCAGCAGGTCGAAATCGCCAAAGCCCTGACGCTCAAAGCCCGGCTCCTGATCCTGGATGAGCCCACTGCGGCGCTGGGCGGCGAGGAAACCGACCGGCTTTTTGCGCAGATCGATCAGCTGCGCAAACAGGGGGTCAGTTTCATCTACATCAGCCACCGGCTGGAGGAGATCGCGCGCATCGCCGATCGCGTCGTGGTGCTGCGCGATGGCCGGCTGGTGGCCACGCACGCTTCTGCGAAGGTGCCGGTCAATGTGCTGCTGGAGAACATGGTCGGCCGCAACGTCGACCGCATCTTTCCAATACTCGAGGAACCGGCCGGCAAGGAAGTGTTGCGGGTGGAGAGCCTGACCGGTGCCAACGGCGCCTTCCGGGACGTGAGCTTTTCGGTGCGGGCCGGGGAGATCTTTGGGATTGCGGGCATCGTGGGAGCAGGCCGCACCGAACTGGTCCGGGCGATTGCCGGCGCGGACCCGCTGGCCTCCGGTTCGGTCTTCATCGATGGGCAGCCGGTTAAATTCAAAGCGCCCGAGAACGCGATCAAAGCCGGCGTGGTCCTGGTGCCCGAAGACCGCAAAGGCCAAGGGGTGGTGCTGGACCACACCGTGGCCAGCAACCTGGCGCTGGGCAACTTCGACCGGTTGGCCCCCAACGGCTGGCTGATGCCGGCCAAAGTCGCCGCCTTTGCCGCTGATGCGATAAAGCGACTCGGCGTGAAAGGTAGGGCCAACCAGGCGGTTCGGTTTCTGTCCGGCGGTAACCAGCAAAAAGCCATCATCGCCCGGTGGATTTCCCGCTCGCCCAAGGTTTTCATGCTGGACGAACCCACCCGCGGCATTGATATGGGCGCGCGAGCCGCCATTTACGAAACCATCGCCGGGCTGGCCCGGGAGGGCATGGCCGTCATCGTGGTCAGCTCGGACCTGGAAGAAGTCATGGGCTTGTCGCACCGGGTGATGGTGCTGGCCCGGGGCCGCTCACAGGGCGTTTTGCCGCGCGGGGAAGCCACGAACCTCGCCATCATGGAACGGGCCACCGCCTGAAAGCCGCGGGGCCCCCCTCAACGTGTGTCAAATCACGCCACCTTCCCAACCCAATCGTTTTGCTCAAACTTATGAACCTATTCAGCTTAGAAGGAAAAACGGCCTTTGTGACCGGTGCGGGCAGCGGCATCGGCCAGCGCATAGCCGTGGGCCTCGCCGAAGCGGGCGCTTCGGTGGGCTGTTTTGACCTGCCCGCCAGCAAGGGGTTGGCAGGCACGGTCGACCGGATCAAAGGGCTGGGCCGCAACGCCCTCGCCCTTACCGGTGACGTTACCCAGGCGACCGACCTGCAGCGGGCCGTGGAAGCCGTCGAACGGGGGCTGGGGCCGTTGTCGGTGGCCCTGAATTGCGCGGGCATCGCCAACGCCGCGCCGGCCGAACAATTGCCGCTGGAGCAATGGCAACGGATGCTGGACATAAATCTTACCGGCATTTTCCTGTCCTGCCAGGTAGAAGCCCGGGTCATGCTGCCGCGCAAACAGGGCTCGATTGTGAACATCGCCTCCATGTCGGGCATCATCGTCAACCGGGGGCTCCTGCAAGCCCATTACAACACCTCTAAAGCCGGGGTGATCCACCTGACCAAGAGTTTGGCCATGGAATGGAGCGACCGGGGCCTGCGGGTCAACTCCATCAGCCCGGGCTACACGGCCACGCCGATGAATATTCGCCCCGAGGTGGCCGAGCAGGTCAAGCAGTTTGAGGCCGACACGCCGATGGGCCGCATGGCGACGGTCGACGAGTTGGTCGGGCCCGCCGTTTTCCTCTCAAGCCCGGCGGCGTCCTTCTGCACGGGCATTGACCTGGTCGTCGACGGCGGCTTCGTGTGCTGGTGAGGCATTACGGCGTAGGTTACTGGTACTTTGGGGTCGCCGGCGTGACGGGGCAGCCCCATCGACCCCGCGTACAGGCGGAGTAGGAGCAGCGCCCGGGGCCGCGCCTTTCCGGCGTATGCGCTTACGAGTGAGGGGAAGTGGTTAAAGGCTTGCCGGCGCGCTCCGCCTCGCGCCGGCTTCGGGTGGCGAGAATCACTCCAAGGTTTGCGCCGATAAGAAGGCCGCCAAAGGCACCCCCAAGCCAGACAAGAAGGGTTTGGAACCCTTTCTCGGCCATGTCCAGTGGAAGCGCCAGCGGCACGGAAACGATTTGGGCCCCGATGATGTCATTAAGTTTCCAATTAAAACCATTATCTGAGCCGTACAGTTTGATCATGGACGGCGGCGCCTTGTCGGGGGTGCTGTGACACGCGAGGCAAGTGACGTTATCAACCTTTATCGGTCGTGCCAGGAAAAGCGACTTGCCCGTCGTGGACGTCTCGCGCGTGCCGATGAACTCCACCTCTGCCTGGCCGCTGCGAAAATGGTTCACCACGTCGCTTTCCCAATCCGTCGCACGGTCGCGCGGATTGGTCGGATTAAGGGTTGCCTCCTTATAGAAGTAATCCGGGAATTTCTCCCGCAGGTAGCCAAAAATCTCCGTGGCCGCAAACGCCGGCACCGATTGGGGCGGGAAGTCGGCGTCGGTAAGTTGTTCTGACCTGTCCTTTACCCACTGCAGGATCTGCTGCTGGAAGTCGAGCGCCCGCTGCTGTCCGAGCGCAGGATTCCTGCGATCTTTTGCCCGCGGATCTTTCACCGGGGACGGATCGGGAGTGGCCGGAATTTGCTCGACGGTTTTCCTCAACTCGGACATCGCGCTTTGAACCTTGAAATCCTTCTGTTGTAGTAAAGGGGCGACCTGCTTGGTGGTGTACGTACGACTGGAAAGCGAGGCTTCCATGATGATCCGGGCATTTTGGATCACGTGCTGGCGGGATTCTTCGAACAGCAGGGCCCGCGCAATATGGGCGATTGCGATGAGAGAGATGGCCAGCAACGGGATAAAAATGAGATTAAATTTGAGCAGCTTCATGGTTGGCCTCCGTCGGCGGCGATGACGCACCGGAAGCCGACGTCGTCGCTGCGAAAGTAGGGATTGTAACCTCGTCGGCTCGACGAGAGCATTTCCTCGGCACGCGAAGTCGCCCAGGATGCGCCCCGCAGGGTACGCCAAGGCAGGACGGCGTTGAATCTGTCCAGACACCATTCCCAAACGTTGCCTCCCACGCTGCATAAACCGCGCGGGTTTGGCGTCAAGGCGGACACGGGCGCTGTTCGCGGGAAGGGATCGCGGTACCCGCTTATCACCGTCCAGCTTTCCGGCGCACCGGCGCTCGATTCGGCACCCGCATAGTTGCCGGCGCCGGGCGGCGGAGGGAAGGTGCGACCCCAGGGATAAAGTCCTTTGACCTTTCCGTCCCGATCTTCCGGTACGGCTCCCGGTTCGTTCGCAAGCCCAACGGCAGCACTCCACTCGCGGTCGGTGGGCAATCGATAACGGTCCGCGGCGCCCAGCAGACCCGCCTGGCGCTCTTTTTGGGTAAGCCAGGCGCAGAATTGATTCGCATCCTCCCAACTGACCCCGACAACCGGATGGTCGGCTGTTTGGACGAAACCGGGATTCTTCCAACCCATCGTGGCTAGTCTGAATCCATCCCGGACGATGACGGACGACATGCCGCCCATCGCGTCGTAGCCGGTGGCCTGAACGAAAGCCTGGAAATCACGTACCCGCGTCGGCCAGACGGCCATCTGAATATTGTCCAGCGGCACGAAGCGCATTTCGAGGCTGTTAACCCACGGCCGGCCCGCTTTCAGCGGCAGCAGCGAAACCGCCGTGGCGACCGGCCCGGAGAACAGGGTGGGCGGCGCCATGACTGCATTTTTGGCGGTGGGCTTGGAACCTGCCAGCCAGAGCCACGCGCCGCCGAGCAATAACAACATGCCTGTGCAGACAACGACAGCGAGAATCAGCGGCACGTTACGCTTTACCGTCGGATTGCCTTCCGCGGCCGAACCGGGCCGCGCCCGTTCGGGCGCAATTGGTGCGCGCGAGGTTGCCGTAACGGCTTCAGGACGCAGCGGCAGCGGCCGAGTCGGTTGGGGTGGCCGGCTAAACTCGGGCGAATGCGCCCGGCTGCGGGCCGGCGTATCGGTTGCGCTTAGCGCTTCGTAAAAGGCCTGCGCGGTCGCATAGTGGGATGCCGACGCCAGGCATCGGCGGATGACTTCGTTCCCGGCCGAGGTCAAACCCGGCAGAGGCACAAAGCCCCCCGGTCTGCCTCCGAGCATTGCGTACGTAAGAATACCCAACGAAACGACGCTTGGTTGCTTATCGCTTGGCGGCGTCATGTTTTCGCCCCGACCCGTACCGGGCTCTCCAGGGTCGAGAGCCTTGATTCTGCCAAGCGCATTCAGTTTCACCACGAAAGCCGGCCACTCAGTGAATGGGCGGCCCATAAGGGCGTTGATTTCCGTCGGGTTTCCCAGTCCTGTGGGGAAATGCAGGAGGACGTCCTGCAGGTTCAGATCCAGCCTCAGGCCTGCCGCGGATACGTGGTCGAAGGCCGGCACGATTTGTTCCAGAATGAGGAGCGTCTCGCAGAGGGTTATAGCCTGCCGGACCTCTAGGACGTCGGTAAGCGCAAACCCATCGAGCCATTCGCAAACCACACAGCTGAAACCCGTCTCGCGGTACACGGCGTGGACCCGCACCAAATTCGGATGGGGTACCGCCCTTACCCGGTTCACCTCTTCTTCAGCCTGCGCGACGACGGCCGGTTCCCCGTAGACGAGTCGGACGCTCACACGCCCTTTGGAAACAACGTCTTCAGCGCAGAATATCCGGCCCGGATCATCCGGGTTAAGGTCCTCAATCAACCGGTAACGTTCCTCTAATACAAACCCGGTTCCCGGCAGTAGCGCAGGAGCGGAGGCGCCCTCAAGCGTCATCGTCTGCAATCCGTTCCCGTTCGTTCCGGGCAACGGCGCCAAATCCGGCGGCAGGCGCAACCGCTCGAGGCAAGCCCTCAAGTCAGCACGCAGGAGAGACGGCGTCTGAATCCGCCTCGTTCGATCCTTCTCCAGCATGCCCCGCAGCACCGCGATCACTCCCCCCGGCAGGATGGCGAGGGAGTGAAACGGCGGCGGCTTTTCGAGGTGCTGCGCGATCACGCTTGCAACCGAACCGGTGAAGGTCGGCTTGCCGGCCAGCATATACCAGAGCGTCACCCCTAACGAATAAATGTCCGAGCGAATATCCTCCGGTTGGTGCTCGAGTTGCTCCGGGCTCGCAAAGTAGGGCGTGCCGACGAATCCCTCGATCGTAAGCACCCCGCTGCCGGACGACCCCATCGCCGCTGATTTCACCAGGCCGAAGTCGATCACTTTAACGAGGATCTCATCGTCGTCTTCCCTCACCACCATCAGGTTGGATGGTTTGATGTCTCGATGCACGAGGTGCTGCTTCTCCGCTGCGATCAACGCGGATGCGACCTGCTGGGCGATGTCGAGGGCCAACCGGCAATCAAGCGGTCCTCTACGTCTCACGAGGGCTTCTACGGTTTCGCCTTCGATAAACTCCATCACGTAAAAGAAGCTGTCGCCGGCCCGGCCGAGGTGAAAAACCGACGCCACATTGCGATGCCGCAACTGGGCGGCGGCTCGTGCCTCCCGCACAAAGCGCTCGGCCGCGATTTTGTTTTCCAGAAGACTCGCCGTGATCACCTTGAGGGCGACGTCGCATCGCAGGCTTCTGTCAAATGCCCTGTAGGTAACGCCCATCGCGCCACGCCCCAACTCCGCCAGAGATCCATCCGGCTTTCTCAGAACTTCATAGTGTTCGAACTCTAGCGATTCCGGCATACGGGCCCATGACCATCAAAGAAGTGATATCAGGTTTAGTGGCCAATGAACAACAACTAGAACCCGTCATTCGCTGACGGTAATAAAACAGCAAGCCGACGCGGGCCCTGCCGCAGGCAGGCCAGGCAAAAGCTACGACGGCAGCCCGCCCACGGCTCTGCACCCACTTCGCAAGTTGCAAGGGTCAAGCACCGCAGCAGTCGGCAGGCGGGACACCGTTGTGGAAACAGCCTAACCTTTCGTCGCAAGGCCGGTGTCCTTTAGGAGATTGTCTCCCGCTGTGGCCAACGCCTCGAAGTTGTCAGCCAGGATGGGCGAATCGACAAACTCACCCTTCACCATCCTATCCCCTCGAAGATAAACGTCGCACGCTCGTCCGCTACAAGTACACCCAGGAAGGGCCCCATGGTCCTTTTGTGAGGCTGTCGGGAAAACCTCGGCGTCACACCTCGCCATCAGCAAGGAGTCGGAGGGACCACGCGCGACTGATCCTGCGCTAGAACCGATCCTGCTCAACCATTTGACGGAAGAGGCCGGGGGTATGCCGCAATTCCTTGAACGGCCCATCCTGAACGATCGTGTGGTCCTGGAGCACCACGATGCGGTCGCAGTCCTTGATCGTCGAAAGCCGGTGGGCGATGAAGATCGCGGTGCGTCCGGCCAGGACCCGCGCCAACGCGTCGTGCACCAACCGTTCGCTCAAGGTGTCCAGGGCGCTGGTGGCCTCGTCGAAGATGAAATATTCGGGCTCGTGCAACAACGCGCGCGCGATGGCCAGACGTTGCCGCTGACCCGCTGAAAGCCGGCAACCACCCTCGCCGATAACCGTGTCGAGTTGGTGCGGGAGCTCGCGGATGAATTCCCATGCGTTCGCCAGTTCGCACACCTCGCGCATCCGGGTTTCGTCCGCGGCGGGATGGACGATGGCCAGGTTGTGCCGAATGGAGGCATGGAAAAAGTAGGGGTCCTGCGGAACCACACCATAACGGCGACGGATGTCTGCACCACGGCAGTCCCGCAGGTCTACCCCGCCCATCGAGACTGAGCCGGTGCCCGGGTCGTAAAGCCGCAGCAAAAGCTTGGCCAGCGTGCTTTTACCCACGCCCGAGGGACCGACCAAGGCCACCCGCTGGCCGAAGGGGATATGGAGGTTGATATCTCGCAGGACCGGTTGGTCGGTGTAGGTAAACGAAACGTGCCTTAGTACCAGGCTCTCTTTCGGCGGCGGCTCTTGGGGATCATGGGACGGATCGGGCGTGCTGGTCTCGGTGTATAGCAGGTCGGCCAGCCGTTTCAGGCTGGCTTGCGCCCCCTCGTAGGCGGTCCCGATTTGAAACAGCAAGCTTACCGGCACTTGCAGCATGCCGTAAGCGCCCAGGTAGGCGAGGATTTCGCCGGGCGTCAAGCCACCTTGAAAATAACGCCAGACGCCCACGCCCGTCACGATGACGAAACAAGCTGCCCCAACCACCTCGTGACGCATGTTGACCCGGTGGGTCTTCAGATCACGCTCGCAGGTTTTCTGCCGCAGTGTGTCCGCACTTTGATCAAAGGCGCGCGACATGGCTTCCTCGATGGCGTACATCTTCACGTCCCGATTGCCGCGAAAAATGTCGGCCACCCGTCCCGTAATCGCCCCTTCGATGGCCTGGAACTCCTCGTGGAGCTGCCGCAGGTCCGAACTGCTGCGGCGCAGGACGCAAACAGTCGCGACAACCAGCCCCAGCAAAATGACCGTAAGCCCTCGGTCCCACAAAAGCATCCAACCGGTCGAAAGAAGGAACGTACAGAGTGCGTTGGGCACGTTCATTACCAGGGTATGGTAAAAGCCCGAGATGACCGCCACCGGTGCGCCGAACACGTAGCTGAAGAGTTCGCCGCTGGACTGCCGGTGGTGAAAGCGTAAGCACAACGCGTTGATGTGGCGGAAAAACCGGGCCCGCAGCTCCATGACGATCCGCTCGCGCACGTGCGTAAAAATCCGGTAGCTTCCGTACCAGGCCAGCATCCGCAGGACCAGCGCAGACACCACCCAGCCGGTCAACAGAAAACCCAGCCGCACCAGGCGCGTCCGGAATGCCAGGTCGGGGGCAATGAGTACGTCGTCAACCAGGTACTTGGGGACAAACGTCTGAAAGGCGATGCCGAAACCGGGAATGGCGTTGAGAATCAGGGCAAGCGCAATCCACCAGCGATAGCGTGCTGCGTGGGGCTTTACCAGTCCCCAAAGTGTCAGGGCAGGCTGGGCCGGTGCATGGGGCTCGGCCGGCCGGCTGCGGTGCAAAAAAGGTAACCTCAGCGCAGAGGTTGCCTGTCTCTGAGACGAGACGAACAGTTCAGGAAACTGCGGCATTTACGGCTCCAAGTAAAAGGTAAATCGACGTACGAAGGCGCGGCTGTTTTCCTGCCCAGGGTACCTTATCCCCACGGCACCGCTGTCCTGGTGGAAATGGGGCAGCCATTCCAAAGGGAGACAAATTGGCCCCCCGATTATCCTGTTTGCTTGCCTGCCTCTACAGACCCTTCAACAAACCGAATTTTTCCCATGAATTAACCTTCTGAGCGGTTTGGACGCAGCAGGAAATTTAATATTCGGTTGGGCGAAGAATTGAGCGCGGAAAACGAGAGTGTTAGGAATTTAAGGCGGCCCGGTGTAGGGGCTGCAATGTTTCGGGGGGTCGGGCGCTCTCCCGGTTTTTCCTCGGGTTCCACCGCTCTAAACCGGGGCGGCAAAGCGGTTTCCGGGCCAAAGCTTTCTCGCTCGGCCGAACCGTGCCCATAATGTTAGAGATCGCAATGTTAGAAAAGATTCTTCAATAATGGCAGGTGGATTGGCTGGCGCCGTATTCTGTTGTACTTCATCGTGGAAACTGTAACCAGTGATTCGCCGAACTGCGGCGTCGGTAAAGGGCAGCGGTCACGGTCCGGTGTGCTCATGGAAAAAACCGGAGTGCAGGAAAAACCGTTTCCGAAATGCCGCAAATGCGAGCGCCGGTCCCGATCACACCGCGCTGATGATCGAACTGTAAACGATCATTTATATGTCGAGCAAGATGGGGAGCAATGCGTCAAACCTGCCGGCCCAGCCTTGTCCGGGGGCTTTCGAGTTTATCCGCGACTTGGGTGCCCTAAGACGGGTTTGGCCACGCTTACAGGAGGCGGCCGGCGCGCTGGCGCTCGACCTGGAGACCTACGGCGACCGGCCTGCCGAGGCGCTGGACCCTTACCGCGGCGAGATCCGGCTCTTGACTGTGATGGCGCCAAGCGGCCCGATCGTCATCTTTGACCTCCAGGCGCTCGGCTACGATGCCGCGAACTGGGCGAAGCTTTTTGCCGGCCGCGAAGTCATCGGCCATAATCTCCACTTTGATGCGGCCTGGCTCCTCCAAAAGCTCGCCGTCCGGCTCCCGCGAGTATTTTGTACCTGGAGCGCGGCTAAGCTGCTTTCCAACGGGGACCCGCGCGCAAGCAACGCCCTCGGGCCCGTGCTGGAGAGGTTTCTGGGGGTGACCGTCCCGAAGGTTCTAGGCGTGAGTGATTGGGGCAGCCTGGTTCTGACCGAAGGGCAGGTAGACTATGCCGCTGGGGACGTCGCGTACCTGCATGCCCTCAAAGAAAAACTCAGCGCGATCCTCTCGTCGGCGGACCTGGGTAGAACATTCGAATTGGAAATGGCTCTGCTGCCGGTTGTCGTCGACATGGAATCGCTGGGGATGCCCGTTCGCCGGGAGAAGCTCGCCGAAGTGCTCGCGCAAGCCGAAGCGACGCGCAAAGGTCACGAAGCAGAACTGAAGGTACACTTGGGGATCGGAATCAATTTCGATTCACCCAAGCAGCTCCGGACCGCGTTTGGGGCCCTCGGTGTTGAGCTATCGAACACGAACGAAGAGACGCTGACAGCCTGCTCGCATCCGGCTGCCAAAGTAGTGCTGGCGTACCGTGCCGCCGAGGTCGTCCGGCGCCAAGCCGTCGCGCTGCTTGAAGCCATGACGCCGGCCGGCCGTATCCATGCCGCGTTTAAACCCTTGGGGACTGAAACCGGCCGTTTCTCCAGTTCGGATCCCAACCTGCAAAACATCGTTCGTGGCCCATTGCGCGGCTGCTTTGGACCTACCGATCCGGGCCGGGTTTTGGCCGTGGCCGATTACAGCCAGATTGAGCTTCGAGTGGCGGCGTGGTTTGCGGAAGATCAAACCATGCTTCAGGCCTTCCGGGCCGGTCAAGACCTTCACATCCTCACGGCCGCGACGGTCCTGAACAAGCCGGTCGCCGAGGTCACCAAGGCTGACCGGCAATTGGCTAAGGCGGTCAATTTCGGCCTGCTCTATGGGCAAAGTGCCGCGGGGCTGGTCCGTTATGCGCGGACGACCTATGGCCTGGAACTCACTGACTCAGCGGCAGCCAAAATTCGGCGTGAGTTCTTCAAACATTACCGCGGCCTGGCGGCTTGGCACCGATCGGCGCGGGCGAAGGGATCCAAAACCAATGAAGGTCGGACCGTTATCGGCCGCCGGCGGCTGCTTGGCGAGGGTGCCTCGGATTGGGAGCGGTTCCAGGCCGAGGTGAATTACGTGGTACAAGGCTCGTGCGCCGACAGTTTGAAAGATGCCCTGGTGACCCTGGCGGCTCAGCTTCCTCCTGAGGCGCGCATCATCGGGACGGTGCATGACGAGATCCTGGTCGAATGTCCGCGGGAGGGGGCCCAAACGGTTTTGGAAATAGTCCGCGCCGCCATGCTGGGTGCGTGCTGGCAACTGTTCAATGACCTGCCCGTGGAGGTGGAAGGCAAGGCCTGCGAGACCTGGGCTGAGAAGTGACGGCTGGCCGTCTGGGTTTGGTGGCCTGCATCGCCGTGTTTTCGTTTGAATCATAGACGGACGTGGTACCCGCTTCGGAGTCCCTCCTGGAGCGCAGAAAGGAGGATTGGATTTGACCCGTGCCGGACTCGATTAGCGCCGGCCATTAGCGGAAGCCTCGGGCCTGTCCCCCTCAGCGGCCAATTCGATTCACGTCGGGGCATGATCACTGGCCTTTTCCCACCCGCGCACGTGGCGATCGACCCCGGCACCTCTCAGCTGCCCCGCAAGTTCGGGGCTGAGCAGCAGGTGATCGATGCGCAGACCGGCATCACGACCATACGCGTTCGACGCATACTCCCGGAAGGTATAGATGCGCTTCCCGGGATGCAGCGCTCGCAACGCGTCAGTCCAGCCCTGCGCGACGAGCCGGCGATAGGCTTCGCGAACCTCTGGGCGAAAGAGCGCGTCGTTGAGCCAGTCCTCGGGCTTGTACACGTCGAGTTCGGTCGGCATAACGTTATAGTCACCGGCCAGCACGACCGGACCGCCTGCGGCCAGCAGCTCGGCGGCGTGGGCGTTGAGCCGCTCGAACCAGCGTAGCTTGAACTCGAATTTCGGACCGGGCGTCGGATTGCCATTCGGCAGGTAGAGACACCCAATCACAATGCCGTTGACTGCCCCTTCAAGGTAGCGGCTCTGGGAACTGTCGGGATCACCCGGCAGCCCCCGGCGGATCTCCTCGGGTACGGCGCCTCGGGCCAGGAGGGCGACGCCGTTCCAGCTTTTCTGGCCATGCCAGATGGCGCCATAGCCGGCCGCGTGAATTGCCGTCAGCGGGAACTTTTCCGAGGGCGCCTTGAGTTCCTGGAGGCAGGCGATGTCCGGCTGGCTGCTGTCAAGCCAGCGGAGCAAATTAGGCAGGCGAGCATTGATGCCGTTGACGTTGAAAGTGGCAATCCTCATACCTGCCAGCCGTGCTTGTTGCCGGAAGCAGAACAAGCTGTGCGCACTGAGATGCCGGCCGCTTCACCGAGGAACCCTATGCCACCACCGTTAGGGTTCTCCAGCAAAGCCGATGTGATCGGTTGAGCCATGATGGACCTGTCCCTGTCGGCTTTCAACGCCTCAACGGTCGCCGGCATTTCCGACTTTTCGGGTAGCCCTCGGACCCTTGCCAGCCGTCAAGAGCGTGCAGGAGCCGCGAACGCCAGATCTTCCGGCGTCCGTCGAAAGGGAAAGGCAAACCGCTGTCCTGATTTAGCGCAGGTTCGCCTTCAACGCCGGAAACCTGAATGTAAAGCGTTACACCGTGCCTGACCGCAGAGGTGCAGCACAAGCCTTTATCCCGTCGCCATTTCTCCCCGCTCCGTAGCGCGGTCCCTCTGCAGGGCATCAACCTTTGCCGCCATGACGAAGTCGTTGCGATGCAGCCCGCGAATCTTGTGCGTCCAGAGCGTCACGGTCACCCGGCCCCACTCGGTGAGGATGCCCGGATGATGCCCCTCTTCCTCGGCTAGCGTGCCGACGCGATTCGTAAAGGCCAACGCCTCGGCGAAATTCGGGAAGCGAAACACCCGCTCGAGTTGCTGGATACCTTCCCGCTCCACCAGTGTCCAGGCGGGGATGTTAGGCTTGAGTTCGCGAATCTCCGCCTCGGTGGCCCGCGGGGAGTCGCGGCGGCAGGCGGTGCACTTTTCTTGGGTGAGTCCGTCCATATCGTCGATCCAGAATCTTTATCTAGCTGGACTGTGCGGGGAGACCAGGACAAACCGATTCGCCCGGCAAACAAACCGTCAGTGGGGGGTAGCGTCTTTGGGACCTGTTCCGAATGGTGCCGCGGTGAACGGGCCTGACCCCAATGGCGCTGAGCGCACGGTGGATTCCGCAGCTCGGGGCCGCTTCGCTCGGCGCACCGGGGCATCGAAATCGATAACGCGGTTCCGCTCCGATAGTGCCCTTGGGGCAGGCGTCCGCTGATTCGACGCTGACGGGCAATCGCCGGCTTGCGAGAACTGCCATCCGGGCCTGTCCCCCATGCATGCGATCCGGGCCTGTCCCTGTTGGGTGCCGAATCGGAGTAGATCTGTCCCTGCGGGGGTGACGTGTGAATTGAGGGTAAAAGGACCTGTCCCCCATTCAGGAGACACCCGTGCCGGGTTGAACCCCGGAAAGGGACAGGCCCTTTTACGACAAGGAGACAGGGACAGGCCCTGACGCGCTCGGCGGGAGGCCGGCACTGCGCGATCTGTCCCGAGAAGGGCGCCGCTAAGGCAACAGCGGCAGGGCGAGCCGACCAGCGAACGGCCCCGCCCGCCTTGAATACCGTCGCGGACGCGCGGGCGCAGCGGCGCCCGAACGGCCCCGTTCCCCTTTATTGAGCTTTAACAAATGTGATTATCGAGAAATCCTGAGGAAAAATGACCATGACCTTATCGATTAAGTCTCAATAAAGCCCGTTTCTCGAGAGAAAACCCCAAAATGGCGCCGGAAGTTCGGCTGAACCGGGCAAAAGGGGACCGCCCCGGTCTAGACGAGCCAGGCCGAGGTTAGTAGAAAGCAGCCGCCAAGCCGGCAAAGCGTTCGTATCAACGGGGTCCGGCAGCCGATCCACGAACGGTCCAAAGGCATCCGCCCCGCTTACCCCCTTCAGCCCGGGGCGGCGCGTGCCGGCACGGCCCGGCCCCGCCAGCACACAAACCACTCCGCCCCGCCCCCTTCGGCCGCCCCCGCCGGCTCAGCGCCCGGCCCGGGCGGCTGGCCCGGGCCCCGCCAGCGGCTCAACTGTTCTTCGACAAAGCGGCGGCTGCCCAGCACCAGCCCGTTGGTCAGAAAGCGCAGCCGGCAGCCCAGGCTCACCCCGGCCGGCAACGCCCCTTTTTCCTGCTCGACCACCCGGCGGGCCACCTCGGGCTCTATCACCGCCTGCTCCGGCTTAGCAGCCACCACCCCGGCCCGAAACAGCAGGCACCGGTACTCAGCCCCCACCTCGGCCCAACTCGTTTGGCCCGGCTCGTAGCCCAAGGCGCGCGCCAGCCCCGCCCGCAGCGACGCGCGCCCGGCGCCCAGCGCCTCGCCGTAGCCGCAGTACCGGTAGTCCTTGGGGTCGGCGCACAGCCCCGCCCGCACCGGGTTTAAGTCGATGTAGAGCGCCACGGCCTGCAAGGCCGTGCCGTCCTGGACCAGCAGGCTCTTGAAGCGCTCGGCCCACAGCGGGCCGAAGCGGCCGTGCCGGCGGTTATACCACTGGGCAAAGCGGCCTTTGAGTTCCTGGAGGAAGCGCGACAAGCTGCCCATGCGGGCCGTCAAGCGCAGGCGCAAGGCCTGGGCGGCCAGGTGCCCGCCCGGGCTCTGGCCGGCCAGCACGCGCTGGGCGGCGCGCCGGCCGGCCGCGCCGTCGAGGGCGTCGACGCGCTCCAGCAGTTGGGGGTCGCTCAAGGGCTGGGGCGGGGGCACTTCGCATAGCAGGTGGAAGTGGTTGGGCAGCAGGGCGTAGGTCAGCACGGGGATACCGCAGAAGGTGGCCAGCCGGTGCAGCAGGCCCACGAAGTGCTCGGCTTCGGGCGAGCCGGGCCCGGCGCCCTCAAAGAGGCGCTGGGCGTTGGTGACGCGCGAGAAGCAATGGTAGAAGCAGGGGTGGGCGGAGCCGAGGCGGCGGGGCTGGCGCATGGGACGGCGGTGATCATAACATAA
>Ga0213876_10000227_pt1 | contig 55523 bp, 47 predicted proteins | sample BarmaccomBMRX_R9_FD_160113 | JGI IMG/M metagenome (GOLD analysis project Ga0213876, IMG submission 160113) | Root-associated microbial communities from Barbacenia macrantha in rupestrian grasslands, the National Park of Serra do Cipo, Brazil - RX_R9 | ecosystem: Host-associated > Plants > Roots...
GGGTCAAGTCCTATGATCCGGGTGCCGACGAAAGCCTGCTCAACCGGGCCTACGTCTACGCCATGAAGGCGCACGGCAAGCAGTTCCGGGCCTCGGGCGATCCCTATTTCAGCCACCCGCTGGAAGTGGCCGCCATCCTCACCGACCTGAAGCTGGACGTGCCCACCATCGTCACCGCGCTGCTGCACGACACGGTGGAGGACACCTACGTCACCCTCGACGACGTGAAGGAGAATTTCGGCGAGGAGATCGTCGGCCTGGTGGATGGCGTCACCAAGCTGTCGCAGCTGGAATTGTTCTCCGAGCGCACCAAGCAGGCGGAGAATTTCCGCAAGCTGATGCTGGCGATGTCGAACGACATCCGCGTGCTGCTGGTGAAGCTGGCGGACCGCCTGCACAACATGCGCACGCTGAACTTCGTCGAGAAGCCGGAGAAGCGCGAGCGCATCGCGCAGGAAACGGTGGACATCTACGCGCCGCTGGCCGGCCGCATCGGCATGCAGAACATGCGCGAGGAGCTGGAAGATCTTGCCTTCGCCGAACTCGATCCGGAAGCGCGCAATTCCATCGTCACCCGGCTCGCGCGGCTGGATGCGCAATCCGGCGACCGCATCGGCCGCATTGCCGATCAGCTCAAGCACAAGCTCGATGAAGACGGCATTTCAGCCACCGTCTACGGCCGCGCCAAACGGCCCTATTCGATCTGGCGCAAGCTGAAGGACAAGCAGCTCAATTTCGAGCAGCTGTCCGACATTTTCGGTTTCCGCATCATCGTCGGCACGACGGACGAATGCTATCGCGCGCTGGGTGTGCTGCACACCCGCTGGCGCATGGTGCCGGAGCGCTTCAAGGACTTCATCTCCACGCCAAAGACGAACGGCTACCGTTCGATCCACACCACGGTGATCGGCCCGGAGCACCAGCGGGTCGAGGTGCAGATCCGCACGGGGGACATGCACGATGTCGCCGAGCGGGGCGTGGCCGCGCATTGGCGCTACCGCGAGGACGTCCGCGAGAAAGATCACGCCGCTGAAGCCGCCTACCAGTGGCTTCGCGAGATGGTGGAGCTTCTCGAGCATGGCAACTCGGTCGAGGAGTTTCTGGAGCACTCGCGGCTCCACATGTATCAGGATCAGGTCTTCTGCTTCACGCCGATGGGCGATCTGATCAGTTTGCCGAAAGGAGCGACCCCGATCGATTTCGCCTACGCGGTGCATACCGATGTCGGCAACACCGCGGTGGGCGCCAAGGTGAATGGCGCCCATGCGCCGCTGCACACGCAGCTGCGCAACGGCGATCAGGTGGAGATCATCCGCACCAAGGATCAGACGCCGTCACCGCTGTGGGAGCAGTTCGTCGTCACCGGCCGGGCCCGGTTCGAAATCCGCAAATACCTACGGCATGCGCAGCGCGACGAGAACATCGGCTTCGGGCGGAAGATTCTGGAAAAAACTTTCACCGACGAGCATCGCGCGCTGACGGATAAGGTTGTCGGGGAGGTGGCAAAAAAACTCCGGTTGCCGAAACCGGACGACCTGCTGGCGGAAGTCGGCCGCGGTCAGTTGCGCGCCAACGAAGTGCTGGAAGCGGCCTATCCGGAGCTGCGGCTCGATCCGGCGCGGGGCAGGCAGAGGCCGGCGTCCGGACAAAAAGGAAGATCCATTTCGATCAAAGGGCTCACGCAAGGCGTTTCGTACGATCTCGGGCAATGCTGCCACCCGCTCCCCGGCGACCGTATTGTCGGGCTGGTGGTCCCCGCCAAAGGCGTTGTCATTCACACCATCGACTGCGCGGAGCTGGAAACAGCCGAAGCCGCGATGGAAGACTGGCTGGACGTCAGCTGGGGGCCACACGCGGCGGACTCCGGCGCCAACGTTGCGCGGGTGCTGGTGCGGGTCAAAAATGAGCCGGGCTCTCTGGCTGCGGTGGCCACAGTCATCGGCAACAACGAGGGCAACATCTTCAATCTGAAGGTTGCGGCGCGCAATCCGCTGTATTTTGAATTCCTTATCGATCTTCAGGTGCGGGACCTCGCGCATCTGGAAAACATTCTCGGCGCGCTGCGGGTGAACGCGTCCGTGGAATCCGTCGAACGCGTTCGCGGCCCGCAGGAGCCGCATGGCGAAACCGCCGAAGCGGTTGCCTGAGGATCGCGGCTTGAATCTCTCGCCGCCCAATCTGAAGTCGATGCGCCAGCGGCTTGGCGTGAATATCGATCATGTCGCCACCATCAGGAATGCGCGGGGCGGCGGTTTTCCCGATCCGGTGCGCGCCGCCAAGCTTGCCGCACAGGCCGGCGCCGATGGAATAACCGCGCATCTGCGCGAGGATCGCCGTCACATTTCCGATGATGACATTGAGCGGCTTTCGCGCGAGATCGATCTGCCGCTGAATCTGGAGATGGCCGCGACCGACGAGATGCTTCAAATTGCGCTGAAGCACCGGCCTCATGCGGCCTGTATCGTGCCGGAGAAACGGGAAGAACGCACGACCGAGGGTGGGATCGATGCGGCGGGGCAGCAGGAGCGTCTGGCGCCGTTCGTGAAAGCGCTGGGCGATGCCGGCATCCGCGTGTCGCTATTTATAGAATCCGATTCAAAACAGCTGGAAGCCGCCGCGCGGCTTGGCGCACCGGTGGTGGAATTGCACACCGGCGCCTATTGCGACAGCACTGGCGCGCAACGCGATGAACACCTTCGCAGCATTGAATCTGCCGCGCGCTTCGGCGCATCCATCGGTCTGGAAATTCATGCGGGCCACGGCCTCACATATGAAACCGTTGCGGCCATTGCTGCCATTCCCCAAATTCGCGAACTCAACATTGGCCACTTCCTGGTCGGCGAGGCCATCTTTGTCGGTCTCGATGCGTCCGTCCGCCAAATGCGGGTCTTGATGGACGAAACACGTTTAGCGCGGAGCGCCTCAGGATGACGTCATGGTGAGGCGCGAAGCGAAGCGGAGCCACGAACCATGATCCTCGGCATCGGTTCGGACCTGGTCGACATTCGCCGCATCGAGAAAACAATCGAGACTTACGGCGAGCGGTTCCTCGCGCGCATCTTTACATCCGTCGAGCGGGAGAAATCGGAGAAAAGGGCACAGCGTGCCGCCAGCTATGCCAAGCGCTTTGCCGCGAAGGAAGCCTGCGCCAAAGCGCTCGGCACGGGTTTGCGGCGCGGCGTCTTCTGGCGCGACATGGGCGTGGTTAATCTGCCGGGCGGGAAGCCGACGGTGCAGCTGACGGGCGGGGCATTACGAAGACTTCATGAGATCACACCCGCGGGCTTCGATGCCATCGTGGATCTCTCGATCACAGACGATTTTCCGCTGGCGCAGGCCATCGTCATAATCTCGGCCGTGCCAAGGCCGTCTTAGCCCTATCCGCAGAAAATGGCCCTTTGCGGGTTGCAGCTTGACCTGACCATCCCCATTAGTGCTTGTGACCCCGCAATGTCCGACCGGCCCGAAATGAGCGAAGCGCAAACCACTCAGGAATCCATTTCGCCAGCGCCACCCCCCAGGGTGGACGCGGCCGCGGCTGCTCCGAAGAAAAAGGAAGCCGAGTCGTGGCTCGAGACGGTCAAGACGGTGGTCTATGCGCTGCTGATCGCGCTCGCCATTCGCACCATCCTCTTCCAGCCCTTCAACATTCCATCCAGCTCGATGGAGGACACCCTCCTGGTGGGCGACTACCTGTTTGTCGAGAAATTCGCCTACGGCTACAGCCGCTATTCGCTGCCTTATGGTTCGATGTTTCCCTCGGTCGGCCGCCTCCTCGGCCATCAGCCAACCCGTGGGGACGTCGCTGTCTTCAAAATGCCGAACCGGGAATCGGCCGAGTACGGTGAGGATTTTATCAAGCGCGTGATCGGTCTTCCCGGAGACCGCATCCAGATGCTGGACGGCCAACTTTACATCAACGGCAAGCAAATCCCGAAAGTTCGCGCGCCGGATTATGTCGAAACCGACGAATTCGGAATGCAGAATCACGTCCCCAGGTTCAAGGAGACCCTGCCCAACGGAAAGACCTACTATGTGCTTGACCGTGTCACGAACGGTGCCGCGGACAACACGCCGGTGTTCACCGTGCCGGCCGGCAAGTATTTCATGATGGGGGACAACCGCGACAATTCCAACGACAGCCGCGGCGATGTGGGCTACGTTCCCATGGAGAACCTTGTCGGCAAGGCCGAAATCATTTTCTTTTCGACGAATGGCAGCGCGCATTGGTGGGAAGTCTGGAAGTGGCCGTGGACGGTCCGCTACGGGCGGCTCGCCGCGATCATCGACTGATTTGAGCGCGCTTGAAGCGCGGCTCGGGCATGTCTTTCGCGACAGGGATCTGCTGCAGCGGGCGCTGACGCACGCAAGCGCAAATGCAGCGGCCTCCAATGAACGGCTGGAATTCTTAGGGGATCGGGTACTGGGGCTCGTGATCGCGGAGAAGCTGCACACTGAGTATCCAAACGATCCCGAGGGGCTGTTGGCGCTGAAACTGAATGCGCTGGTGCGCAAGGATGCCTGCGCTGCCGCCGCGGAGGCGGCGGGATTGGCGGAGCACCTCATCCTTGCCAACTCGGAATCCGCAAGTGGCGGCCGCAAGAAGGCCGTCATCCTCGCCGGCGCCTGCGAGGCGGTTATCGCGGCGCTGTATCTCGACGGTGGCATGGATGCCGCGCGCTCGTTTATCGATCGGTATTGGGCTGGGATGGCGGCTTCGCTGAACAAGGACATGCGCGATGCCAAGACCGCGCTGCAGGAATGGGCACAAAGCGGCCCAATGAAGTCGGCGCCGGTTTATAGTCTGCTGCGGCGCGACGGTCCCGATCACGCGCCGCGCTTTGTGGTTGAAGTAAGCATTGGCAAGGAACCTCCGGAAAAAGGCGAGGGCAGTTCGAAACGCGAGGCCGAGCAGGCGGCGGCGGGCGCGATGTTGAAGCGGTTGGGTCAGCTGCCGGCATGAGCGATGTGCAAACACGTTGCGGCTTTGCCGCCGTGATAGGCGCGCCGAACGCCGGCAAGTCGACGCTGGTGAATGCGCTGGTGGGCTCGAAAGTCTCCATCGTCACGCCAAAGGTGCAGACCACGCGCATGCGCGTGCGCGGCGTGGCTATGCGTGGGGAAACGCAGATTGTCTTCGTGGACACGCCGGGCATCTTCAAGCCACGGCGGCGTTTGGATCGCGCGATGGTCAGCGCCGCCTGGGCGGGTGCCGGAGAGGCGGACGCGATCCTGCTGCTGGTCGATGCGCCGGCAATGGCCGCTCATGCCGAAGGTTTGGCGGCACAGGATACGCGGGCGATCATTGCGGGTCTGAGGCACAGCAAGCGCCGCGCTGCGCTGGTGCTGAACAAAGTCGATGACATGCCCCGCGCCGACCTTCTACCCCTGGCTGAACGCCTGAACGATCCCAGCGTGTTCGAGCAGGTGTTCATGATCTCTGCGCTCACCGGCGATCACGTCGAGGATGTCGCGAAATGGACGGCGGCGAAGATGCCGGAAGGGCCGTGGCTCTATCCGGCCGATCAGGCGGCCGACATTCCCATGCGTCTGCTGGCCGCGGAGATCACCCGCGAGAAACTTTATCTGCGCCTGCACGATGAATTGCCGTACGCCACCATGGTGGAAACCGAGAAATGGGAGGAACGGAAAGACGGTTCGGTGAAAATCGATCAGGTGATTTATGTCGAGCGGGACGGCCAGAAAGCGATAGTGCTCGGCAAAGGCGGCCGGGCCGTCAAATCCATCGGCGAAGCGGCCCGCAAGGAACTGGAGGAGATGCTCAGCCGCCGCGTGCACCTGTTCCTGTTCGTGAAGGTTCGCGAGAACTGGGCAAGCACCCGCGAGCATTACTCCTCCATCGGGTTAGAGTACCCGGACGAATGACCAGCGTAGCATCCTGTCCTCCCCCGCTTGCGGGGGAGGTGACGAGCAAGCGAAGCACAGCGAGGCGGAAGGGGGAATGCCACTCCCCCTACCGTCTCGCCGCTGCGCGGCGATCCACCTCCCCCGCGAGCGGGGGAGGATAGTAGGGCGCACATGGAATGGCAGGACGAGGCGATCGTACTGTCGGTGCGGCCGTATGGTGAAACGGCGGCCATCGTCGAAGCGCTGACGCATCTGCATGGCCGGCATCTGGGATTGGTGCATGGCGGCGCGTCGCGCAAAGCCAAGGCGATGCTGCAGCCGGGCAATTCGCTGCACCTCAGCTGGCGGGCACGATTGAACGAACAACTCGGCTCGTTTCATCTGGAGCCGTTGCGCGCGCGCGCCGGCGCGCTGCTGGAGCGGCGCGATACGCTCATCGGCCTCAATGCTTTCGCTGCGATGGCCTCTGCCGTGCTGCCGGAGCGCGAACCGCATGTCGGCGTTTACGGCGCGGCGGAAGTGCTGCTGGACGCGATGGCCTGTCAGGACTTTACCCACTGGGCGCCGCTCTATGTGCGCTGGGAAGCGGGCTTGCTGGAGGAACTGGGCTTCGGCCTCGATCTCTCGCGTTGCGCCGCCACTGGCACAACCGACGATCTTGTTTACGTCTCGCCGCGCTCCGGCCGCGCGGTTTCGCGCGAGGGCGGTGCGGCCTATGCTGACCGGTTGCCAAAGCTCCCGCCATTCCTGCTCGGCTCGCAGAACTCCGAACCATCGCTTGCCGACATTGTCGATGGGTTGAATCTCACCGCCTATTTCCTGCTCGACCGCGTGCTGCAGCCGCATGGCAAGGAACTGCCGCCCGCGCGAATCCGTTTGGCCGAACTGGCGCAGCGCGAATCACAGTAAGAAGAAGCCATGGCTGATATTGTTGATGACATCAGGCCGGAGCCACTGGCGAGCGCGCTGTCCGAACGCTATCTCGCCTACGCGCTGTCCACCATCACGCAGCGCGCGCTGCCGGATGCCCGGGACGGGCTGAAGCCGGTCCACCGCCGCATCCTCTACGGCATGCTGCGGCTAAGGCTCGATCCCGGCTCGGCGCCCAAGAAATCCGCCAAGGTCGTCGGCGACGTGATGGGCACATTCCATCCGCACGGCGACCAGGCCATCTACGATGCGCTGGTGCGCCTCGCGCAGGATTTCGCCGTGCGTTATCCGCTGATCGACGGGCAGGGCAATTTCGGCAACGTCGATGGCGATAACCCCGCCGCCATGCGCTACACCGAAGCGCGGCTGACGGCGTTGGCACAGGCGCTGCTCGAAGGGCTTGACGAGGATGCTGCGGATTTTCGCGCCACCTATGACGGCGCCGAGCGCGAGCCGGTGGTTCTGCCGGCCGCCTTTCCCAATCTGCTGGCGAACGGGTCGAGCGGCATCGCGGTGGGCATGGCGACCTCCATCCCTCCGCACAATCTGGGCGAGTTGTGCAGCGCAGTCATCGCGCTGATCGAGAATCCCAACACGCGCGACGCCACCTTGCTGAATTATGTGAAGGGGCCGGATTTTCCCACCGGCGGCGTGATCGTGAACGGTCCGGCCAGCATCGCGGAAGCCTATCGAACCGGCCGCGGTTCCTTCCGCCTGCGCGCGAACTGGAAGAAGGAGGAAGGCGCGAGAGGGGTCTATCAGATCGTCGTCGATCAGATTCCCTATGGCGTGCAGAAATCGAAGCTGATCGAGCGCATGGCGGAACTGCTCGACCAGAAGAAACTGCCCTTGTTGGAAGATGTGCAGGACGAATCCGCGGAAGACATCCGCATCGTGCTCGCGCCGAAGAGCCGCACGGTGGATGCGGCGCTGCTGATGGAGCAGCTGTTCCGGCAAAGCGATCTCGAAGTCCGCGTGCCGCTGAACATGAACGTGCTGGACAGCGGCCTCATTCCCCGCGTGATGAGCCTGAAAGAAGTGCTCATCGCCTTCGTCAATCATCGCCGTGACGTGCTGGAGCGGCGTTCGCGCCACCGGCTGGAGAAAATCGCGGCGCGGCTGGAGGTGCTGGAAGGGTATCTCGCGGTCTATCTCAACCTCGACAAGGTCATCAAAATCATCCGCACGAAGGATGAGCCGAAGCCGGAGCTGATGAAGGCCTTCAGGCTCACCGAGAATCAGGCCGAAGCCATCCTCAACATGCGGCTGCGCGCGCTGCGCAAGCTGGAAGAAATGGAAATCCGCCACGAGCACGAGATGCTGACCAGGGAGCGGAAGGAGCTGAAGAAGCTGCTCGGGTCGGGCAAGCTGAAGGACGAGAAGCTGATCTCGGAAATGCGTGCGATCCAGGAGAAGTTCGGCGGCAAGCGCAAGGACGACAAGCTCGGCCAGCGCCGCACGCAATTCTCGATCATGCCGTATATTGCTAAAGATGTCGCGGCCATCGAGAACTATGTCGAGCGCGAACCGATCACCGTGGTGTGCTCGGAGAAGGGTTGGCTGCGGAGCTTCAAGGGCCATCAGGAACCCGGCGACGCCATTAAATATCGCGAAGGCGATCGCGAGCGTTTCTGGCTGCATGCGGAAACCACTGACAAACTGATGATACTGTCGACCGACGGCCGCTTTTTCACCCTCGAATGCGCCAAGTTGCCGGGCGGCCGCGGCAACGGCGAAGCCATCCGCACCTTCATCGATCTGCCGCCGGAAGCCGATCTGGTCGCGATGTTCGTGCATGTGCCCGGACGCAAGCTGCTGCTGGCTGCCACCTCCGGACACGGCTTTGTCACCAGTGAAGACGAGGCGGTGGCGATGACGCGCGGCGGCAAGCGCGTGCTGAATGTAGGGGAGCGCGCCAAGGCGCAGGCCTGCGCGTTCGTGGACGGCGAGTCTGTGGCCGTGATCGGCGAGAACCGCAAGCTGCTGATTTTTCCGCTCGCCGAAGTGCCGGAGATGGCGCGCGGCCGCGGCGTGATCCTGCAGCGTTACAAGGACGGCGGCCTGCTCGACGTCACCACGTTCCACTGGAAGGAAGGCTTGAAGGACGAAAACAACCGTTTGTTCGAGCCATCAGAGCTCAAGGACTGGAAAGGACAGCGCGCGCAGGCCGGCCGCCTCGTTCCCCGCGGCTGGGCCAAAAGCGGCCGTTTCGCGTAAACAAATGCAACGCGGAGCTAGCGGCCTCGCCGCCGGCGGGCGGGTTGGCGCGGCGTTGTTTCGCGAACACGCCTGCGCTGTTTCTTGGCGACGGTGTCGGATGCGGCGGCCACATCGAGCGCCTGCTTCGCCCAATGCACGAGTTCTTCAGGCTCGTCGTAAAGCCAGTCAGGAATGGCGTACCAGCCGGTGACGATGGTTTCGCCGCCCTTCTCGAAGGTGAATGGCTTGCAGCCTTCCGCGACAAAAGCCTGGCGTGTGTTTTCATTCGTTTTGAAATAGATGCGCTCGCCGAAGATCATGCCGAACATGATCTCGCCGGAACAGATGCCTTCGCCGCCGAAGAAAGGGCGTAAGGTGATCGGACCGAACGCAGCAAACAGATCGTCGAAGCGGTGCGGATTACTCACCGTTCAGTCATCCGAGACTTGGGACAAATCCACACGAATTCAGGTATCGGACCAAATAAGGACCGATAACCAATATGATAAATGGCGCAGCTAACGCCCCGCTTAAAAATGCCCAATTGTATACGCCTTCCGGATCTCCCACATCCCATGAAATTCTAAAAAGACGTCTCTGAACATTTTTCTTTGTCATCAATGCAGCCCCGACAAAGCAGAGCGGAATCGACGTAAAAAACATGATCGCGCACACAGAAGCCTGAAAGGCCGAAAAATACACGACCGTTCGGTGCACATTGTGGGGATAAGTTAGCCCCATGATGGCAAGAGGATTTCGCGGCGCTGCATGCGTCCACTTTTGCTCGATTACAAAAAACCAGCAGAACGACTCGAAGCCATAGCTGATTAGGAACCCGGCGATGGCGTTCTGGATGGCAGCCAAACTTGGCAACGAATACGCAGTGACTTTCGAGGGCTTGGCGCTCATCAAGGTAAGCGGATTCGACGTTAGTCTGCTTCGGCTGGCTTCAGGGTAACCGACTCGCCGCAGCCGCAGGCGGCCGTCTGGTTCGGGTTGTTGAAGACGAAACGGCTGCCAAGTTTCTCGCGCACGAAATCCATCTCCGTGCCGATCAGGAACAGAACCGCCTTGGGATCGATGAACACCTTGACGCCCTGGTCTTCCACCACTTCCTCGAAAGGCTGCGGAGCGTCGGCGTAATCCATGGTGTAGCTCATGCCGGCGCAGCCGCCATTGGTGACACCCACGCGCACGCCCTGAACTTTGCCATCGGCGCTCGCTATGATGTCGCGAATGCGCGAGGCGGCCGCTTGCGAAAGCTTGATAGCCTTCGGCCGCTCGCGCCTTATCTTACCTCCCCCTTGAGGGGAGGTCGAACCGCGCAGCGGTTCGGGTGGGGCTGATGTCAGAGAGTCGCTCATCTCAATACATGTTCAGTTCGAGTTTCGCTTCTTCGCTCATGCGTTCCGGCGTCCAGGGCGGATCGAAGGTCATGTTCACCGTCACCTTGCCGATGCCGTCGATGCCTTCGAGCGCGTGGCGCACCATTTCGGGCATTTCACCCGCTACCGGGCAACCCGGTGCGGTTAGGGTCATGTCCACCGCGGTGTCGTAATTGTCGGCCACATCCACCTTGTAGATAAGGCCGAGCTCGTAGATGTCCACCGGGATTTCCGGATCGTAAACGGTCTTCAGCGCCTTCACGAGCTTGTCGGTGAAGTCGTCCAGTTCCGCAGGCGTGAGCTTGGTCTCCGCGCTCGCCGCGGAAACCTCGGCGTTCATCGCAGGGGTGATCGGCTCCATATTCATTCTGTCTTGGCGGTTTCGCCGCCCTCCAGCGCCGATTTCATGGTGTGCCACGGAAGCGTTGCACACTTCACGCGCATGGGAAATTCCGAGATGCCGCCCATGACCTCCAGCTGCTCGCGGTCTTCAGGCGCGAGTCCATTTGTATCCTCGCCCTTCACCAAGTGAAGGAAGCCGCTCATCAATTGCTCGGCCTGCTCCACCGTGCGGCCGACCAGCATGTCCGTCATCATCGAGGCGGACGCCTGGCTGATAGCACAACCTTTGCCTTCGAAGGCGATATCCTGAATGCGATTTTCAGCATCGAGCGCGAGGTAGATCTTCACCCGGTCGCCGCACAACGGATTGTAGCCTTCGCCGGTGTGCGTGGCCTCCTGCAATGCGCCGAAACGGCGCGGATGGCGTGAGTGATCGAGTATCACTTCCTGATACAGCTCTCGCAGACCCTGATCCATCGGCTAACTCCCCCAACGCGGGTTCCTCCCCCGCTTTAGCGGGGGAGGGGGACCGCCGAAGGCGGTGGAGGGGGCGCATGCGAATGCCCCCTCCGTCTCGCGCATTCCGCGCTCGACACCTCCCCCGCTTCGCAGGGGAGGAACCAGAGCGTTCGAGCTGCCCATAGGGAAGGTTAAATATAGGGCGCGGTTTGTCATCCCAATATCGCTCTTGCCTTCTTCAGCGCCGCCACGAACACGTCAACCTCTTCGCGCGTGTTGTAGAGCGCGAACGAGGCCCTCGTCGTGGAAGCCACGCCGAAGCGCTCCATCAACGGTTGCGCGCAATGATGGCCGGCGCGCACCGCAACCCCTTCGCGATCCAGAATGGTCGCCACGTCATGCGCGTGCATGTCGTCGGTTTCGAACGACAGTATGGCACCCTTGTTCTTCGCCTCGCCGATCATGCGCACCCAGTTCAATTCCTTCACTTGATCGGTCGCATATCTGAGCAGATCATCCTCGTGCGCCGCCACTGCCTTGCGATCCAGTCCGCTGAGGTAATCGATTGCCGCCGCCAAGCCCACCGCCTCGATGATGGGCGGCGTGCCGGCCTCGAACCGCGCCGGCGGTGGAGCGTAGGTCACGCGTTCGCGCGACACTTCCTGGATCATTTCGCCGCCGCCGTTGAACGGCCGCATGGATTTGAGCAGTGCGCGCTTGCCGTAAAGCACGCCGATGCCAGTAGGTCCGTACAGCTTGTGGCCGGTGAAGGCGTAGAAATCGGCGTCGAGGCCTTGCACGTCAACAGAAAGATGCACGACACCCTGGCAGCCATCCGCCAGCACGGGCACGCCTTTGGCATGCGCGCGCGCGACAACGTCCTTCAGCGGCGTGATCGTGCCCAAGACATTGGACATATGCGCGATGGCGACGAGTTTGGTTTTCGGCCCGATGGCGGCATCAACACGGTCCACATCCAGAGAACCGTCGTCGTTCACATCGATCCAGCGAAGCACGGCGCCGTAGCGCTCGCGCAGGAAGTGCCATGGCACGATGTTGGAATGGTGCTCCATCACCGATAGCACGATCTCATCGCCCGGTTGGATGCGCGGCGCGACATACGAATGCGCGACGAGGTTGATTGCCTCGGTGCCGCCATGGGTGAAGACGATCTCGTCGGCTTGCCCGGCGTTCAGGAACCGGCGCACGTTTTCGCGCGCAACTTCATAGCGCTCGGTCGCGACAGCCGAGAGATAGTGCACCCCGCGATGCACATTGGCGTAGTCGCTGCTTGCGAATTCCCGCATGGCGTCCAGAACCTGGCGCGGCTTCTGCGCGCTGGCGGCGCTATCGAGATAGACGAGCGGCTTGCCGTACACCGTGCGCGACAGGATTTCGAAATCCGCGCGCGCGGCGAGGGGATCGAATGCCGCGACTGGCACGCGTTTCAGCTGCGCCGTCATGCGGTCAGCTCCGCGAGCGCCGCTTCGACATGCGACCACACCTCCGCGCGGATGTCTTCGTCTGTGATTTCCGCCACGGCGTCTTCCAGGAAGGCGCGCATCAGCAGCGCGCGGGCTTCCGGCTCGGCGACCCCGCGTGAGCGCAAATAGAACAGCGATTCCGGATCGAGGTCGCCAATTGCCGCGCCGTGCGCGCATTTCACATCGTCGGCAAGAATTTCCAGCTCCGGCTTGAGATCGATTTCCGCGCGCTCGCCCAGCAGCAACCCTTTTGCAGTCTGCCGGCTATCGGAGCCATTGGCGCCTTCCGCCACGCTCACCTTGCCCTGATACACGCCGCGCGATTTTCCGCCAGCGATGAGCTTGAACAGCTGCGTGCTCTGCGCGTTGCCAGCCGAGTGCGTCACGCGGGTTGTGACATCGGCGTGGCCGCCATCGCCCAGTACGCTGACACCGGACAGATGCACTTCGGCGCCCTCGCCTTCCAGTGCGATATGCAATTCGGTGCGCGACAGCTTTGCGCCGAAATCGGCAAAGTGCGCGCGATAGGTCGCGCCTTGCGCGATCCGGATGGAATAATCGGAGACGCGAACGCTTTCCCCGTCTGCATTGGCCTCGCGAATATGGTGGAGCTGTGCGTTTGGCCCGGCCACGATCTCGATTGCGATATTTGAAAAATCGCCGACGGACATGGTTTCGCGCAAGGTCAGCGAGGCGCCTTCTTCCACCACGATCAGCGCACGGCCGTGACCGGCGTTGGAAAGTTCCAGATGCACCGTGCCCTGCTCACCTTTGCCAACATGAAGGAATATGCCGGATTTGGCATGAGCAGCGGCGACCGTTCCCATCTCGCCATGCGTGCCCCGCGCCATGATTTCCGGAAGTTCATTTTGCTCCACGGTACCAGAGAGCGTGACGCTCCACCGCGCAACTGGTGCGGACGCGACAGCTTCGCCCTCAATGGCGTTTCGCAGATCGGTGTATTTCCAGTCCTCGACCCGGCGGTTGGGAAGCGCGCTCATGCCGCCTCCCGGATGATTTCGGCGTAGCCCTTGGCTTCCAGCTCGTGCGCCAGTTCCTTGCCGCCCTCTTTGATGATGCGGCCGCCATACAGCACATGCACGCGGTCGGGCACGATGTGGTTCAAGAGCCGCTGGTAATGCGTGATCACCAGCATGGCGCGCTCGGACGACCGCAAGCCGTTCACGCCGTCGGCCACCACTTTCAGCGCGTCGATGTCGAGCCCGGAGTCGGTTTCGTCGAGAATGGCGAGCGCCGGCTCGAACAGCGCCATCTGCAGAATCTCCAGACGCTTTTTCTCGCCGCCGGAAAAGCCGACATTCAGCGCCCGCTTCAGCATCTCCTCGGAGATGTGCAGGGCTTTCGCCTTCTCGCGCACCAGCCTCAGCACGCCCAGCGCATCGATGTCCTTCTCGCCGCGGGCACGGCGCTGCGCATTCAGCGCCGTTTTCAGGAAGTTCATCGTGGTGACGCCGGGGATTTCCACCGGATATTGCATGGCGAGAAACACGCCTTTCGCGGCGCGCTCCTCCGGCGCCATCGCCGCCAGATCTTCGCCGCGATAGCGGATGCTGCCGCTTATGATCTCGTAGCCTTCGCGGCCCGCCAGCACATAGGAGAGCGTCGATTTGCCGGAGCCGTTCGGCCCCATGATGGCGTGCACCTCGCCCGCGGCGATCGAGAGCGACAGCCCTTTGAGGATTTCCTTGCCGCTCACGGCAACGTGCAGGCCTTCGATCTCAAGCATTAGCCGACAGAGCCCTCCAACGAAATGCCCACGAGCTTCTGCGCTTCGACGGCGAATTCCATCGGCAGCTGCTGCAGCACCTCGCGGCAGAAGCCATTGACGATCAGCGCCACCGCTTCCTCCTGCGGAATGCCGCGCTGCAGGCAATAGAAAAGCTGATCCTCGGCGATCTTCGAGGTTGTGGCCTCGTGCTCGATGCGCGCGGACTTATTCCGGCTCTCGATATACGGCACGGTGTGTGCGCCGCACTTCCCGCCTATCAGCAGCGAATCGCATTGCGTGTAGTTGCGCGCGTTGGCAGCGCGCGGATGCACGCTCACCAGCCCGCGATAGGTGTTCTGCGCTTGCCCGGCGCTGATGCCTTTGGAGATGATCCGCGAACGCGTGTTCTTCCCCAGATGGTGCATCTTGGTGCCGGTATCGGCCTGCTGGAAATGGTTGGCGATGGCGATGGAATAGAACTCGCCCACCGAGTCATCGCCGCGCAGCAAACACGAGGGATATTTCCAGGTGATCGCCGAGCCGGTTTCAACCTGCGTCCACGAAATCTTGGAGCGTGCGCCCCGGCAATCGCCGCGCTTGGTGACGAAATTGTAGATGCCGCCCTTGCCCTCCTCGTCGCCGGGATACCAGTTCTGCACCGTGGAGTATTTGATCTCGGCGCCTTCCAGCGCCACCAGCTCCACCACGGCGGCGTGCAGCTGGTTTTCGTCGCGCTTGGGCGCGGTGCAGCCCTCGAGATAGCTGACGTATGAGCCTTCATCGGCGATGATCAGGGTGCGCTCGAACTGGCCGGTGCCCTGTGCGTTGATGCGGAAATATGTGGAGAGTTCCATCGGGCAGCGCACGCCCTTCGGCACATACACAAAGCTGCCGTCCGAGAATACCGCCGAGTTCAACGTGGCGAAGAAATTGTCCGTCACCGGTACGACGCTGCCGAGATATTTCTTCACCAGCTCCGGATAATCGCGGATGGCTTCGGAGATCGGGCAGAAGATGACGCCGGCTTCGGACAGCTTCTCCTTGAAGGTGGTGGCGACGGAAACGGAATCGAACACGGCATCCACCGCCACGCCGGCCAGCAGCATCTGCTCGTTCAGCGGAATACCGAGCTTGTTATACGTCTCGATCAGCTTGGGATCGATTTCGTCGAGGCTTTTCGGGCCGTCCGCCGCACTCTTTGGTGCGGCATAGTAATAGGCGTTCTCGTAATCGATGGGATCGTAGTGCACGCGCGCCCATGTCGGCTCGCGCATTTGCCGCCAGCGGCGATATGCACCGAGCCGCCATTCCAGCATCCATTCCGGCTCGCCCTTCTTGGCCGAGATGAAGCGCACGGTGTCTTCGGAGAGCCCTTTCGGCGCGCGCTCCATCTCGATGTCGGTGACGAAGCCGTATTTGTACTTCTCACCAAGCGCGGCCACCTGTTCGCGGGTTTCGAGCGCTGCCATCACGCCGCCTTCCGCGCGGAGATGCGCGCGAGCAGTTTTTCCAGCGAAGCGATGCAGGCATCCGCATCTTCTTGTGTCGAATTCCAGCCGAAGCTGACGCGCAATGCGCAGCGGGCGAGATCGTCCGGCACACCCATTGCCTTCAGCACATGCGAACGCCCGACCTTGCCGGAGGAACACGCAGCACCGGAGCTGACGCAAATCCCGTCCAGATCCAGCGCCATCAGCGCCGTTTCGGCGGACAGTCCGGGAATGGCAAAGCAGGTTGTATTTGGCGCACGCTCCGCATCTTTGGCGAAAACGATTGCGCCCAAATTGACCACCGTCTTTTCAAAGCTGTCGCGAACGGCCTTCACGCGCGCGACTTCTTCCTCCCGGTTCGCCTGCAACGTGCGAACAGCAGCGCCGAAGCCGGCGATGCCGGAGACGTTCTCGGTGCCGCCGCGGCGACGCATTTCCTGGAAGCCGTCGATCAGCGGCGCCAGCGGCGCGCCGTCTTTGACGATGAGCGCGCCAGTGCCCTGCGGCCCGCCAAGCTTGTGCGCCGAGATTGAAAGGTAGTCGGCATCCCACTCGCGAAACGCAATCGGACAATAGCCACTCGATACGCCGTCGACGTGGATCAGCGCATTTCCTTCGTCGCGAATAAGCTTTGCAAGCGACCCGATGTCCTCAAAGACGCCGGTTTCATTGTTCACGGACATCAGTGAGACCAGTGAGCGGCCGCCACCATTCGTCAACTGGGCGCGAAACTTCCTCTGATCGACGCGGCCGTTTGCGTCGACCGCAATTTCGCTGACGTGCAATCCGGGCACCGTCTCGGCGAGCGATGCCGCAACGGCGCGGACACTGTCATGGGCGGTCCCCTGCACGAAAAGTCGTGTGACCGGTTCGCCGGTTTCCGTTGCGGAAAGAACTGCGCCGCGCAAGGCCAGCGCGTTGGACTCGGCGCCGCCACTGGTGAAAATCACCTCGCCGGGCGCAGCACCCGCAAACGCAGCCACGGTCTCGCGCGCATTTTCGATCACCGTACGCGCGGCCCGCCCCATTGCATGCACCGACGACGGATTGCCGCCAATCTCCAGCGCGCGCGCAACCGCAGCGGCAGCTTCCGGCCGCAGCGGCGAGGTGGCGTTGTGGTCCAGATAAATCATGCCGCGGGCCTGATCTCGCGCTCATTCGCGGGGCGGCAAGGTTGCGCGCGGCCGAGCACGCGCCGCTCCACCACATCCGCCAGCGAGATTGATGACAGAAACACGTGGATCTGCTGCCCCAGTTCTTCCCAAAGATCATGCGTTACGCAGCGGATGCTCGCCGTCATGCAGCCTTTGGTGCCTGGCAGGCAGCGGGTCGCGCGAATGGGCTCGTCCACGGCCAGAATGATGTCGGCCACGCGCATCTCGTTCGCTGGCCGGCTGAGACGATAGCCGCCGCCGGGCCCGCGCACGCTCTTCACCAGCCCCTGCCGCCGCAGTTTGGCGAACAGCTGCTCCAGATAGGAGAGCGAAATCTCCTGCCGCCGGGCGATCTCGGAGAGCGACACGGCGCGCGCGCCCGCCTCATGGGCCGCGAGATCGGCCATGGCCATCACCGCGTAGCGTCCCTTGGTACTCAACCGCATGGCAGAAACTCCATGGCGTCAGTGCCTTTTTCCTTGCTTCCGAGCCCCGCCCTTGTGTTTAACAAGTCCGCCGGCGCCGGCTGCTTTCCAATATAATATTCCGAGTAAAATGGTCAATTATTCAGCATGATGAAAACGCAGATCGGCCCCCTATTGTTGACCGTGCCGCAAGGCTATTTTGTGACGGCGGAGGCTGTCTGATGCCGGAGATCATCCTCCCCGGACCGGCTGGCCGCATCGAGGTCCGCTATCAGCGGCAAAAAACGCCCGCCAACGCCCCCATGGCGCTGGTTCTGCATCCGCACCCGCAGTTCGGCGGCACCATGAACAATCCGCTGGTCTATGACCTGTTTCATTTGTTCCACAAGCTCGGCTGCACCACGGTGCGCTTCAACTTTCGCGGCGTCGGCCGGAGCCAGGGAACCTTCGATTCTGGCGCCGGCGAGCTTTCGGATGCCGCGGCCGTGCTGGACTGGATGAACACCCTCTATCCCAATCCCTCCTTCGTGTGGGTGTGCGGAATTTCCTTCGGCGCCTGGATCGGCATGCAGCTGCTGATGCGCAGGCCGGAAATCACCGGCTTCATCTCCATCGCTCCGCCGGCCAGCATGTACGATTTCGCCTTCCTCGCCCCGTGCCCGACCTCGGGCCTCATTTTGGCGGGTACCAGGGATCAGGTGGTGCCGGAAGCGGACATGCAGAAGCTGGTGGACCGGCTCACCGCGCAGAAGGGCATCAAGATCACCTATCAGAAGATCGAAGGCGCCAACCACTTCTTCGACAAGCACGAGAACGATGTGATCGAAGCCGTGCACGAATACGCCCACCGCATGATGACCACGCCCCGCACGGGCCGGTGACCAGGAGAAGGACTTTTCTGCCCATTTGGAGGACTTGATTCCGTATCCTGAATGTTCTATATTGGCGTATGAACCGAGAAAAGCAGTTGTCTGCCCTGCGGACGCAGGTATGGGCGCAGTTCAGATTGATGCAGGCATGCGGGGACCGGGTCGTTGCAGCCGGGAACAATCAGCTCCGTCTGGCTTGGGTCTACTCGTTTCTCCGGATATCCAGGTCGCTAAAGGAAACGGCGGTGTTGCTGGGACGGCTCGAGAGAGCGCCGCAGCTCGAGCCGATGGCGGCCCTTCTTCTGGCCAGTCTGCGCCTGCCGGCGCTGCCGTCCTTGCCGGACGAGGGGAGCCCACCCCCTGCCGAAAATCGCAAAACAACCTCAACCCGAATGTCTAGCAACAACAGCACGTTATCCTCCCCCGCTTGCGGGGGAGGTGGATCGCCGCACAGCGGCGAGACGGTAGGGGGAGCCGAGCAAGCCCCCCTTCCGCCTCGCACACAAACGGGTGCTCGGCACCTCCCCCGCAAGCGGGGGAGGATAATTCGCATCAAGCTCAAGGGCGGGGCGCCGCGCGGCAACCGCAATGCTCAGAAGTCGGGCTGCCATACTTCCGAGTTTCGCGAATTCCGCCGCGCCCTTGGCAGCTATGTCCGCGTAGTGGAGGCCGTACTCGCACCGCTCAACGCCGTGCTGCCGCAGCTGCAAACGCGTATGTTCCATGAAGTTGACCGTCCGGAGCGGTGTTATGTGCGAACTCGGCGGGCCGGAAAGCGTTCAACCGCGAGCTTTGTGGAGCCTGCCGCCGGTCATCGGCTGGCGGACACCGGTGGTGGTCGGCAGGCTCAGCGGCAATCCTCTGATCGAGCGGACTGCGAGATACGCGAAGGCTTCCGCTTCAATGAAATCGCCGCGCCAGCCGGCATCCTCCGCGGAAAGCACCGGCGCATTCACCCGCGCCCGCAATTCTGCCATCAGCTTCGGATTGTGCCGCCCTCCACCGCAAACCACCCAAGTGGCTGCCGGGTCGGGAAAGTGCTCGCGCGACCGCGCGATGGCGGCGGCGGTGAAGGCGGTGAGCGTGGCGGCACCATCCTCGGGGCTCAATTGCGCGACCGCATCGGTGGTGAAATCAAGCCGGTCGAGCGATTTCGGCGGCGCGCGATCGAAGAACGGGTGCGCCAGCATTTTGCCAAGCGCGACATCGTTCACTCGGCCCGCTCCCGCGAGGGCGCCGTTTTTGTCGATGGGCTTGCCGGTGTGCCGAAGGGCCCAATCGTCGATGGGCGCGTTGCCGGGCCCGGTATCGAAGGCGAGGATCGCGCCGCTCGAAATGTAGGTAACATTCGCCACGCCGCCGATGTTCACCACAACAGCGGGCAATTCCAAGGCGCGCGTCTTCTTCACCAGAGCGGCATGATACAGCGGCACCAGCGGCGCACCTTGGCCGCCGGCCTTCACATCCGCACTGCGAAAGTCGTTCACCACATCGATGCCGGTGAGGCGCGCGAGCAAAGCGCCGTCGCCGACCTGCCACGTCCAATGCTGCTCGGGGCGATGAAGAATAGTCTGCGCATGGTAGCCGATCAGCGTAATCTCGGCAGGCTTAAGGCGGGCCTTCTCCAACAGCGCCGACACGGCGCGCGCGTGCGCTTCGGTGGAAATGCGTTCCGCTTCGCGAATGGAGTACGGCACGGGCGCGCCGCGCGCGACCGATTGGGCATCGTCCAGCACCTTGCGCAGCACCGCGCGTGTGTCCGGGTCGTAGGGCAGGGCGAGCGCCGGACCCGCCACGGCAACGTCTTCGCCATCGGTTGTCAGCAACGCCGCGTCGATCCCGTCGATCGACGTGCCGCTCATCAGGCCAATGACTTTAAGAGTTTCGCTCATGCGTGCTAGACAGCCACCCGCTTTTTCGTCATCGCCCGCTTTATGCGGGCGACCCAATTGGGTGGCCCGGACCGCCTGTCTCGGCTGCCGGGCCATGACGGTCAGGGATCATAGATACAATCTCATGTGCCGAGCTACCGTATGAGTGATGCGTCCCGATTCAAGTCTGATTTCCTGCGCGAGTTCACGGCGCGCGGCTGTCTCTACGACTGCACCGATCCGGAAGCGCTGGACGCGCTCTTCGCGCGTGAACGCGTCACCGCCTACATCGGCTTCGACTGCACGGCGCCGAGCCTGCATGTCGGCAGCCTGGTGCAGTTGATGACCTTGCGGCGGCTTCAGCAGGCGGGGCACCGGCCCATTCTGCTGATGGGGGGAGGCACCACCAAGATCGGCGATCCCTCCGGCAAGGACGAGACGCGGCTGCTGCTCTCCGATCAGCAGATCGAATCCAACAAGCAAAGCATCGTGAAAGGCATCCAGCATCTTCTGAAATTCGGCGAGGGACCGTGCGATGCCATCATGGCCGACAACGCCGAATGGCTGGACCGGCTCGAATACATTCCCTTTCTGCGCGATATCGGCCGCCATTTCTCCGTCAACCGCATGCTGACGATGGACAGCGTGAAGCTGCGGCTGGAGCGCGAGCAGCCCATGTCGTTCCTCGAATTCAACTACATGATCATGCAGGCCTACGATTTTGTGGAACTTTACCGCCGCTACGGTTGCCGGCTGCAATCGGCGGGATCGGATCAATGGGGCAACATCGTCAGTGGCATCGATCTGGGACGGCGGGTTGAGAATGCGCAATTGTTCGGGTTGACGACGCCGCTCATCACTACCGCCTCCGGCGCCAAGATGGGCAAGACGGCCGCAGGTGCGGTGTGGCTCAATGCCGATCAGCGCAGTCCATACGAATACTGGCAATTCTGGCGCAACACGGAGGACAACGATGTCGGCCGCTTCCTGCGTCTGTTCACCGACCTGCCGCTCGCGGAAATTGCGCGGCTGGAGCGGCTTGAAGGCGCGGAGCTGAATCACGCGAAGATCGTGCTGGCGAACGAAGCCACCGCGATGCTGCATGGCCGGTCAATTGCGGAAGAAGCCGCCGAGACCGCGCGCCGCACCTTCGAAGAAGGCACGTTTGCGGAAGGGCTGCCGACCTTCGCACTGAAATTGCCCGATGGCGTTCTTAATCTCGCCGTCGCAACCGGGCTCGCAGCGTCCAATTCCGAAGCACGCAAGCTGATCGCGAATAACGGTCTGCGCCTGAACGATGTTGCCGTCAGCGATCCGCGTCTGCAGGTCGACGAAAGCGCGTTGACGCCGGAAGGCGTGCTGAAGCTCTCCAGCGGCAAGAAAAAGCACGTGCTGGTCAGACCGCCCTAGTGCGGCGCAGTTTGCGGCTTCGGCGGATCGGTCTCCGCCTGACGCGGCGCGGATGGAACCTTGCCTTCGAACATGCGGCGCAAGATGCCGGGAGTAAGTAGGGATAAAGGATTCACGTTGATCTTTGGCTCATCGAGATTGCCCTTGGCCTCGTAGGTCACGCCCACAATTCCCTCGCCCGGGCGTGAGACGAGCACGTTTCCGACCAGTGGAATGGCACCAAGAATGCTGTTCAACCCATAGATCGGCGCCACTGCTCCGCGCAGATCGATCTGGTTGGCCCGGCGGTCGATGTAGCCTTCGCCGGAAAGTCCGACGGACGGACCGGTGGCCCGCGCGTCGTGGATGTTGAACACATCGTTGGCCGCGGTGAACGGCAGCTCGAGTTTGTTGATCACGATCCCGGAACCGCGCATCAGATCCAGCAGACCGCCAAGCGAGCCGGCCGAAAAAAGCCTTGCAAAGAATGGCTGGTTTTCGACCTTGAAGTCGCGCATTTCGAGCGTGCCGGCGAAGTCCGGACTGCCCTTCGAGCCGATGGGCGGCATTCTCGCGACAAGGGCGAGGCGTCCGCCAGAAACGTTGCTGAGCCCTAAAACACCCTTCAGCAGCGCGCCGGCATCATTGGCATTCACAGACAAACGCCTTCCATCGGAGGCCGGAGTGATATTCGCCGACAGCGATGCAGATTTGGACACGCCGGTGGTGAGCGAAAGGCTCTGAATGCTGCCCCCGATCATGTTCGCCTCCGCATTGAGAGGCGCCAGAACGGTATTCTGTTTCAGCTGCATGCGATCGAGTTTCGCCACGATGTGATAGCGGTCCGTCGACTCCTTTTTTCCTGCCGTTGTGTTGCTGTCGCGGCGGCCCAGAGACGTACCGTCGGCAGATCGTCCGCGAATGAAGATATCAGCCACGCTGCCGGAATTCTGCGTATAGGTCACGCCGAAATCATTGATTGGGCCGGCGCGTAAAGCGGGTATGTCGGCCCGCCGAAGCGCGCCATCAGGAGCAAAACTTAAAGTGCCTTGAGCCGAAAGTCCGGCTCCGCCGATCGTCAGGTCAGCGCTGGAAATCGTGCCCTTGTCATCCAGCTTGGCAGAAACCTGGGCGCTGGCTGCCGTACCCGGTTCTTTGCGATAGCTTATCGGACCCAGGGAAATTGCAGCGGGTGTCAAATCCACATTTATCTGCGCCATGCGGATGACGCCGCGATAGCCTTGCAAATTCGCGCTGAGCCCCAGCGGACCGCTTATGAAGTCGCCCAGTCTGATTTTGAGGGCGTCCCGCGCCTGCTCGTTCAAGGTGCCGCTGACTTTCATTTGCGTGGTGTTGGGATTCTTGTCGTCGAACGCTTCAACCCAATCCACCAGGTATCGAGCGGTGCGATAGGTCACTGAACCCGAGGCACGCAGATGCTTGTTGTCGATATCGAAGACAACGCTCCCATCGGAGAGCTTCGTCTCCTCGCCCAACGACAGAGCGAGGCCTTTCACATCCGCCTTAACATGTATCGGTACCTGATCGATGCCGACGTCTTTCACCATGGGGATGTGAAACTCAGCTTCGACGAGAGTGGTACCCGCGGTTTGCGCCGGATCGATATGGAAGCGCGTGGGGTAGTGCAGGGGCTTTTCGTCCAGGATTTTCAGGAGGGCCGGCATCGATCCTTCGAAACCGACCGCAATGTGGCCGACAGTTCCTTGCTTGTGCAGCTGGGGGATTGTGAGACTCGCCTTCTTCACTGCGAGTGATCCAACGCGCGCGGAAGCGACGTCCATATGAAAGGTATCGCCAGTCAAAACGCCAACGCCGTTGGCCTGCGTCGCAAGGCTCATGCCTTGCAGATAGTTCACGCTTGCGTCCTTCACCGGGATCGTCAGATGAATGGCCGCTTCCGGCAGCGCTGGCCCGTCAAGTTCGCCGGCCCCAATATTCACATTGATCGATACCGGTCCCACTTGGCCGGCCGGCATGTTCCTGGCAATCCAGGATCGCGCCCCGCTTCCCGCCTTTAGAGGCCAATAGCGAACGAGGCTGCGAACGGAGAGCGGGTTGAACTTGCCCAGGAGAGCGATACCTGGAGACTTGTTCGCTACCAGCAGCAGGCGCCCCTGGAGTTCGCCGGTCAGAACATTTCCGCTGAGAAGCGCCTGATCGATCGTGAATGTCGCATCGCTGAAATTGTAGTTGCCGCGAAGGTGCAGCGGACCGAGCGCCACCGGAGCAGTGAAGGCTTCTGGAGTCGCGACGATGATGTGGTCGGCGCTGACATCCAAAGCCGCTGCTGCAAGGCTTCCCGCCTGATCAAATTTCAGATTGCCGGAGCCTTGGAGATGGGCTGTTGCGGTATTCCCCTGCAGTGTCGCCTGATCGATTAGAAAATGCCCTGTGCTTCCGTCGTAGCGTCCAACAACATCGAAATCCTTTATCACCAGAGGTGAACCGAGCCCACCGATCTTGCCCTTTGCTCGCAATCCCAAGTCCGCCGACTTCAGACGATTTCCATGCTCCAGCACGATGGATGCGGAGAGATCGTTTGTGAGATCGAACGGGCGCAAGAATGCAAAATGCGGCGAATTCCTTGAAAGTGCCTCCAGCGACAATCCCGTTATGCTGACGTCGCCGGTGATATCTCCACCCTGTCGCGGCAGTTTCATCGAAGCAAGTAGATGGGCGGGCTTGCCGGTGATCTCCACGTCTGCTTCGATATCCGCCTTCAACTCGGAGTTTGGCGTCGAAGCTACGTTGCTTACCTCCACACGCGCGGAGGGTGCAACGAGGAAAAGCCCTGAATTCTGGTCAAGGAACGCGAGCCTTGCCCTGCGCACTGCAAATCGATCCAGCGAGGCGGGGCCGTGTCCGGAATTCTCCAGCGCTTTCCGAATGCGTTCGAGAACGTCGTCGCCAGTCTCGCTACCGTTCATGCCGAGGCGAAGCGCGCCAGTTTTTGTTCGGACGAGCGTTAGTTGCACGCCGACGAGAGCGATCCGGCGGATTTGAACGTCGCCGCCCAGCAGCGCACCAGCAGCCAAGCCGATTTCCGCCTTCGGAGCCTGTGCGATGATGTGCTGCTGCGCATCCAGCACCCGTGCGCCGACGATGATAAGATTTACCCGCCCCTCATCTCGCGACCATTCAAGCGCCGCGTCCTCGTACTGGACGGCAAGTCCGGGGACCGTATGCAGAAGCGATTCACGCAGACGCTCGGAAAAAGGTCCCAGGGACACGGGTCCCATCGCAAACCGCAGCACGACACCCGCTACGAAGAAGATGCCGACAGCCAGCAAGGCCAACGTCGCCAGACTTACGTGATGGACATGGTGCCGCCGGATCCGAAATCTGCGGAGACGCTCAAGGAGTTTGGCGGCAAGCGGCGGAGGGGTGTTCGAGTCTTTCAAGGATCGGCACCTGTCCCGCGCCCGGCGGGGAGTGGATTGGGCGCCCCCTGGCCGCGATCAGTAATCGCAGCGCCCTTGTGCTTACCACCTGTGAGCAGCTTTGGTAAATGCCGGGTTAAATCCAGGTGGAGTTCGCATGAGCACGGCATTGGCGGTGGGTGACAAGGCGCCGGATTTTTCAATCGCGACAACCCAAGGCGAGGCTTCGTCAAAGTCTCTGAAGGGCAAGGCTTACGTTCTTTATTTTTATCCGAGGGATGACACGCCGGGCTGCACCAAGGAAGCCATCGCCTTTTCCGCGCTGTTGGACGAATTCGCCAAGCAGGGGGTCAAAATCCTGGGGATATCGAAAGACAGCGTTCAATCTCACGAGAAATTTGTGAGGAAGTTTTCGCTTGGCTTTCCGCTGGGCTCTGATCCCGAGACCGTCGTGGCTCAACAGTTTGGAGTGTGGATGGAGAAGAAGCTTTATGGCCGGGTCTATATGGGTATGGACCGCGCCACGTTCCTGGTAGATGGGCGAGGGTTCATCCGCAAAATCTGGCGCAAGGTGAAGGTTCCGGGCCATGCCGAGGCTGTCCTGGAAGCCGCTCGGGCCCACTTGGCTCGCGCTTAAATCACTGATTTTGCTATAAAAAGAAACGAAGCTTGATTTTACGTTCCGATACAGCGGATAGTCCGCCCACGGGGAGGGCATGCGGAAATACTACAAAGGGACATTGGACATATGACTCAAACGCTCACCGAGCGCGCGCGCAGTTGGCTGGCGGCGGCGTTCCCTGAACGACAGATCTATATCCGCAGCGACGGGCGTGTACAGTTTTTCACCTTCAGTTCGCTATCCCAGGCGGTCTTGGCCGGGATGGGACTTCTGGTCCTTAGTTGGGTTGCCTTTGCCTCTGTTACGGTCGTCTTCAAGAACCACATCATTGTCGCAAAAAACCATAGATTTCAGCAAATGCAGGCCAATTACGAGGCTCGCATTACCGACCTCCAACTTTCGTATGACGAATTGAACGGGGCATTGGTTGCGGCTGAGGACAGATTTAAGTCTGTCGCCGACGGGGTGGTACGCAAACAGCAGGTGTTGGCGAGCCTTCTCGGCCGCAAGGAACTGGTGATCCCGGCCTCAATCTCATCCCTCGGTACAATGCCTGTGACTTCGTTTCAGGCCCCCGGGACTGGTCTCGCCCGGGGAGCAGATACAGGCGATTCATCCAGCCCGTTTGAAGGGCATTTGGACCTCCAAATTATGCCAGGGCCGGTGGCGCCCCAGCCGACGGTTGCAAATCCCACTCGGGCTAGCTTTTTGGAAGGGCCATTCGAAACGGTCGCCGGCGCGGCTAACGCTCTCTTGCGACGTGCCTTGCCGGCCCGACCAAGCTTTGCCAAGTTGGACGCCACGAATTCAGAACTTCGGGGTGTCAACGAACAGATCAGGCGCATAGAGCGACTGAATTCGAGTGAGCTCCAGTTTGCCAAGGCGGTCGACGTCCAGATCAGCACGCGTATCGGTGGTGCCGACAACGTGATGCGCAGGGTCGGGCTCAATCCCGGCAGAATAGCCGGCGCTGCGACCGGAGGGCCGACACTTCCGATGAACGAAACGTCGCTTTCGGGTCTGGACGACACGGAATTCAGTAACGTCTATGCCAGCGCTACGGCGCACCAAAAAGAACTTGGCACGTTGTTGGCGGCCTTGAGGCACGTTCCGCTTACCACACCGGTTCACGGATCAAATTTTGGCCTGACGAGCGATTTTGGTCCGCGCGTTGATCCATTCACCCATCAGGTCGGGTTCCACCCCGGGCTGGATTTTGCGGGTCCTTGGGGGTCGACGGTCACTGCCACCGCGCCGGGAACAGTGGTTTACGCCGGTCCTCGAGGCGGATACGGCAATATGGTGGAAATTGACCATGGCTACGGATTGCACACCCGTTACGGACATTTGTCGTCGCTTTTGGTGCGCGTGGGCGGTAGGATAGAAAAAGGCACGCCTGTGGGAAAACTCGGATCCACTGGGCGAAGTACCGGGCCTCATGTTCATTACGAGGTCTGGTTGGCCGACGCGGTGAGGGATCCGAGCAGATTCATCGAGGCAGGTCGTCATGTTCAATAAAGCAAAGGAGTCCACCCCCGAGACGCCGGTCATGGCACCGCCTACCGCAGTGTCCCCTCCCATTCAGCAGCCGCAAAAGCGTCCGCAAGCCGCGCGATCCGCGCCATCGATCATTAGCGCCGATCTTGTCGTCACCGGTACACTATCGTCGACCGGAGACATGCAGGTTGATGGAAGGGTGGAAGGTGATGTGCACAGCGCGGGCTTGGTGATCGGTGAAAAAGCAGTGATCCAGGGCGAAGTTCTTGCGGATGAAGTTACCGTTCGCGGGCGCGTGGAAGGCAGTATTCGCGCGCGTAAAATCCTGTTGTGCTCAACCTGCCATGTCGAGGGCAACATCCTGCACGAGGCCTTTGCGGTAGAGGCCGGAGCCTTCTTCGAGGGCAATTGCCGGCACTCCGACAGCCCCTTGGCGGAAGAAAATGCCCGGCGCAATCCCGCCTACGAACGCAAGATGGCGGCGGCGAATACGGGTACGGCCAGTAGTGCCAATGGCGGTGGGACGCCGTTGTCCACAAAAACGCTCGATTCGCCCCAGGCCCATAGCTCTGGCGCCAGCGCCAGCAGTAACGTCTGATCAGCCCGTCGCAATTCTCGAAACCCCGGCGCGAGCCGGGGTTTTGCTTTATTCAGCCGGAACACGGCCGAGACTGCGACGTTTTAGGTTCGCATCAAAAGAGGGGAATCGAAATGGCCTTGGCGGAAAGCACTGTCGAGAGAATGGCTGTCGTTGAGGATTCCTTTCGCCATCGCGTGTCCTGGAGCGCGACTTTCGCGGGCGCGGTGATCGGAACAGCTGTCATTTTCTTCTTGCTGATGTTGGGCGCGGGCATCGGGCTGTCATTGGTGCCAGCAAAGGGAACCACAGCGACAGGCTTTCTGACATTGGGCGCTATTTATTTCCTGGCCGCGCAAGCGATGGGTTTCGCGGTTGGCGGCCATATTGCGGGTCGGCTGATTGGCCCTATGGCAGAAACCGACCAAGAAGAGGAATTTCGCGCAGCGGCGCATGGACTCACAGTCTGGGGTCTTTGTGTGACAGCGACTGCGCTGCTGATCCTGGTCTCAGGTTGGGTGGCGGCCGGATCCTCTGCCTTAGCGAGCGGGATCGCGCTGGCTCCATCGGGTTTCAATCAGCCGGGTTCGCCTACCGTTTCGGCGTATTGGACCGATGTGCTTTTTCGCCCTGCCCAGACTCCAATGCACGCTACGCTCGGCTGGCAGCGCTATGCTCAGGCAGATACCAGCGCTACTGACGCTACAGCACCTCCTGATGAGGAATCACCGTCTTCCGGCAACACCGAACCGACGCAGATGACGCCGGTACCGCCCAGCGCCGGAAGAGTCGAGAATGATCAACGAACACCGTCCGCAGCAACTCAACCGATGGAAGATTCGACCGCGCCCCATGTGATCACCATCCCATCGGGAGTCGACGACAGTTCGGGTTCGAGCTCGGCCGCCACTTCTGCCATCGAACCTCAGGTGCGCAACGTTGCGGCGGACAAGGGCGAAGTAGGCCGCATTTTGCAGGTAGCTTTGATAGATGGCGGAAGGCTTTCCCCTTACGACCAAGACCGAATTGCGCAACTGGTTTCGCAGGATATGGGTGTGAGTTCTGCGGATGCCTCGCGACGCGTGACGAACGTACAATCCCAGATCAGACGCGATCAGGCCAAAGCTGCCGAGGCCGCGCGAAAAGTCGCTCGCAATGCCAGCCTCTGGGTGGCGTTTGCGCTTCTGTTTGGCGCGATCGTGGCGACCATGGCTGCGATCTCAGCCCGCTGGGAAGATGATCGTATCACTTTTGGATGGGGCCGCCGGTCAGAGCCAGCATAGATTCTGGAGCGGGTGAAGGGAATCGAACCCTCGTCATCAGCTTGGAAGGCTGTTGCTCTACCATTGAGCTACACCCGCCCGCATTTACGTGATGGTGGGGGAAGTAGGACTCGAACCTACGAAGGCTAAGCCAGCGGATTTACAGTCCGCCCCCTTTGCCACTCGGGACATTCCCCCGAACACACCAAGGCGCGCGGATATCGGGCAGTAAGCGCAGAGTGTCAACAGGCGCGATTGCCTCGCCGGCCTTCAGAAAACTCCTCGATCGGAGTCAGGCAACCGGGCGGAGAATTCGCGGGGCGACGGTCTCCGCGCAACCGCAATGTTCTGCGAATTGCTTCAGAATGAACGGCCATCCGGTATCGGAACCCATGCGGGCGCAATATTCCCCGGCGCCGGTGCCGTGACGCGAAAATGCCCGATGCTCGAGTTCGACCCTTGTTCCGGTACCGCCGTCGGACACAAAACGGATTTCTACTTCGCTTGCTCGCTCCGGGTTTGGTTCCGGACGATGGCTTGGCGAAATGTGCCACCGCAAAATGATTTTCTCCGGTGGTACCCACCGCAAGACGCGGGCGAGGTCACAACGAAAGCCCTCCGGCCCACGCTCCCAGAATACACCGCCCTTACGGCCTTCCAGAAACAAATCCTCCAGACTCTCGCCGGCATAGGTGTATTCCCGGGGCCACCAGCGAGCGATATCGTGCCGGAACTTCTCGTAAGCGACCGTCGGCGCGAGATCCACGGTGATATGGGCACGGGCAATGTCGTCACGCGCGAATCGCTCGATGGCACGGCTGTGGACTGTCATATGAACGCCCTCATTGCAGGGTTGAAACTCGGACACGGTTGGGTTGTTCCCCGATGTGATTCGCAGGCCCACATGATAGCTCGTCGCCGATGAACAGACGCTTGCCTCCAGGCCGATCTGCGACAGCTTTTTGGCTGTACGGCCTGCATCCCGTGCGGGCCGCGCTGAAAAACGCCCGCCGGAAGGTCCACCGCGCGCTGCTGACTGAGCAGGCAGCTGCGGCATTGGATCGGTCGTTGGTTGCCAAAGTGCGACATGAAATCACCACAGCTGATGCCATCGCACGGCTCGTGCCACCGGGAGCCGCCCATCAAGGGGCAGCTCTACTCTGCGAGCCATTGTCCGGACTGACACTTGGGGAGGTTTTGGATCACCGACAAGCGGGGCAGCGGCGCCTTGTCGCGGTCCTTGATCAGCTCACCGATCCCCAGAATGTCGGCGCTATCCTTCGTTCTGCGGCAGCCTTGGGAGTGTCAGCGGTCATTGTCCAGGATAGGCACAGCCCTCCACAATCGGGAAGCCTGGCCAAAGCTGCATCAGGCGCCCTGGACTTGGTGCCATACGTTCCCGTCGTCAATATCGCCAGGACGCTGGAGGAACTCGGACGCGCCGGCTTCTGGCGGGTCGCCTTGGCCCGCGACGGGGAGCAAAGCGTGGAAGAGCTGACGCCGGCAGATGACATTGCCATCGTGCTGGGTTCGGAAGGCTCGGGTATTCGCCGGCTTGTGCGGGAGCGATGCGACGTCGCGGCCTACATCCCAATCTCGCCAGCGATAGATAGCCTCAACGTTTCGACGGCAGCCGCCATCGCCTTCTATCGCCTGCGATATCCAGGGCGGCAAAGGGGAACTTAATTCCCTCTTTTCACATTATCCCGTCACACCCCGAAGAAGGCCTGCGCGATGCGTTCCTGCCTCCTCTACCTGATCGGCGTTCCCATCCCGATTATCATCATTCTTTGGCTGATAACCGGGCACGCCTGATCACCAGAGCCGGACTCGTTGCTGCGGCGGCAGATAGTATTTGTCGCCAGCTTTGACCTTGAAGGCCGCATACCACGCATCCTGATTGCGCGTCGCGCCGATCGGACGGTACATCGCCGGGCTGTGTTCATTCGAAAGCAGTTGCTGCCGCAACGCGCCTTCGCGCATCTTCGAGCGCCAGATTTGTCCGAACGACAAGTAGAATCTCTGATCGCCGGTGTAGCCATCGATCACAGGCGCTTTTTTGCCATGAAGCGAGATGTGATAGGCCTTGAGGGCGATGGCAACGCCCGCATTGTCTGCAACATTCTCGCCCATGGTGAAGGCGCCGTTGATATGCAGGCCGGGCAGCGGCTCATAGGCGTTGTACTGATCGCCAAGCGCCTTCGTCTTCGCCTCGAAGGTTTTTTTGTCAGCGTCCGACCACCAGTTCGCGACATTGCCCTGCGCGTCGAATTTCGCGCCCTGATCGTCGAAGCCGTGGCTGATCTCATGCCCGATCACCGCTCCGATGCCGCCGTAATTCACGGCGTCGTCGGCTTCCGGATCGAAGAAGGGCGGCTGCAGAATGGCGGCCGGAAACACGATCTCGTTGAAGAACGGATTGTCGTAGGCGTTCACGGTCGGCGGCGTCATGCCCCACTCGGTCTTGTCCACCGGCTTGTCGATACGTGTCAGCTGCCGGTTCCACTCGAAGGCGAGAGAGCGCTGCACGTTGCCGAGAAGATCGTCGCGGCTGATCGTCAACGCCGAATAATCCCGCCAGCGATCCGGATAGCCGATCTTGACGCCGAACTTATGCAGCTTGTCGAGAGCCTTTTCGCGCGTTGCCGGCGTCATCCAGTCCAGCGTGCGGATGTCGGCATCGTAGGCGCGCAACAGGTTGTTCACCAGCTCAAGCGCCTTCGCCTTTGCTGACGGCGGGAAGTATTTCGCGACATACAGTTTGCCGAGCGCCTCACCCATGTTGTCGTCCAGCACATGAGCGGCGCGGGTAGCGCGGGGAAGCTGCTGGTCGTTGCCCTGCAGCACCTTGCCGTAAAACGCGAAGTTCTCCTCGTCGAACGCCTTTGGCAGGTAAGCGGCGAAGGTATGGAGATAGTGCGCCGTCAAATAGTCGCGCCAGGTCTCAACTGGCGTTTCAGCGAAGATCTTCGCCAGCTTCGGGAAAGCCGACTTCTCCGCGATGATGAGCGTACGCTCGCCTTGCGCGCCGTTGGCGGTGATGCCGGCTTTGTCGAGATATGCATCCCACGGGAAGTCCGGCGCAAAAGCTTTCAGTTCCGACCGTGTCATCGGATTGAAAACCTTGTCGACATCGCGGCGGTCAGCATTGGCCCAGGAAACCTCGGCGATCTTGTGTTCGAGATTGTAGACGCCATCCGCGCGCTTGGCTGGATCGCTCATGCCGGCCAGCGTGAACACGGCTGCGAGATGTTTTTTGTAGGCCTCGCGGGTCTTCGCCAGCGCCTCGTCACCCTTCAGATAATAGTCGCGGTCGGGCATGCCCAAGCCGGACTGGCCAAGCGTCATAACGTATTGATTGGTGTTCTTCGGGTTGAAGGCGATGCCGCCACCGAACGGACCATCGAGCGCCAGCATCGGCGAACCCATTGCAGTCGCCACATCCTGTGGCGTCTTGAGGCCTGCGATATAGTCGAGATCCTTCTTCGCCGGTGCGAGTCCCTTGGCATCGATCTGCTGCTGATCCGTGAAGGCGTCGTAGAAATCGCGCAGCTTGGCTTCTTCAACCGACAGCTGCTCGCGTGGCTTGGCGTCGAGGGAGGCCGCAATCTCCTTGACGCGATTCTCGCTGAGGATTCGAAGATCCTGGAAACCGCCGGTAGAGGCGCGATCGGGCGGAATGACGGCCGATTTGTACCAGGTTCCGTTGACGTACATGAAGAAGTCGTTGCCGGGCCGAACAGAGCGATCGAGCGCGGATAGCTCCACGCCCCAGGTGCCATATTTTGTCTTCGGCGAGTCTTCCGAAAGCGCAGCTGTGCCCGCTGTGGCGAGAAGGGCAACGGCAAGTACGGCGAGTCTCATTCTACTTCCCTTTTTCAGATGCAGCCAAAGAACCGGAGCGACTGCTGCTCCTTTACTGCGGAACCTGGCTTGCCCGTATCACGATTGCTTGTGAAACGAGCTCCCCTTCCTCATGCCGTGACCGGCGTCCGCTTGCGCGCCGCAACCGGCTTCTCAGCCTTTGGTTCAGCCTTTGGCACGGGCACGGGCCGCAACAGGAAAGCGGGAAGCTGCAAGGCGTCCGGCTTTCGCTCGGCAGACGCTCTGGGCGTTGCTTTCGACGCATGGCCGGTACGCTCGCGATGCGCGTGAGGTTTGTGTTCCGGCCGGACATGGTGCTCGGACGGCGACTGCGCTTTTGGAGCGGCAGCCGAGACCGGCGCAGCCTGGTGCTTGCTCTCGTCCCGCCGTGGAGGAGGGCGCCGATGGCCGTGGCCGCGATGCGATCCGCGCTCACGCGAGGAATGTTCGCGCTTCGGTTGCGCGCGCACGGCATCCGCCAGCCCTTCCAGCGAAAGGCGTGGCAGCGCCTTTCCGATGAGCCTTTCGATCGCCTCCATGTATTTTGAATCGCGCGGCGTCACCAGCATGTAGGCATGGCCGGAGCGTCCAGCGCGGCCGGTGCGGCCGATGCGGTGCACATAATCGTCCGGATGATAGGGCACGTCGAAGTTGAAGATGTGCGAGACGGCCGGAATATCGAGCCCGCGCGCCGCTACGTCGCTCGCCACCAGAATTTGCACGGCGCCAGAGCGAAAACCCTCTAATGTCCGTGTACGGACTGATTGATCAAGGTCGCCATGGAGCGGTGCTGCATTGAAGCCGTGCTTCGAAAGCGAGCGCGCCACCACATCCACATCGCGCTTGCGATTGCAGAAGACGATCGCGTTGCCGACCGCGTTGTCGCGGATAAGCCGGCGAAGCGCTTCGCGCTTGGCCCAGTCGTTTGCAGGAACCTCGACGGTTTCCTGCGTGATGTTTTCTGCCGTTGTCGCCGGCCGCGCGACTTCCACCTTCACCGGGTTGTGCAGGAATTGTTCGGTCAGCCGGCGGATCTCGCTTGGCATGGTGGCCGAATAGAACAAGGTCTGGCGGGTGAAGGGAATGAGCTTGCAGATGCGCTCGACGTCCGGAATGAATCCCATGTCGAGCATGCGGTCGGCTTCGTCCACCACCAGGATTTGCACCTGACTGAGCATCAGCTTGCCGCGCTCGAAATGGTCGAGCAGGCGGCCAGGGGTGGCAATCAGCACGTCCACGCCGCGATCGAGTTTCTTCTCCTGATCGTCGAACGAGGTGCCGCCGATCAGCAGCGCCATGCTCAGCTTGTTGTACTTGCCGTACTTCTCGAAGCTCTCCGCCACCTGTGCGGCGAGTTCGCGGGTCGGTTCAAGGATAAGGGACCGCGGCATGCGGGCCTTAGGCCGGCCACGGGCGAGCAGCTCGATCATCGGCAGGGTAAAGCTGGCCGTCTTGCCGGTGCCGGTCTGGGCGATGCCGATAATGTCGCGATGTTGGAGAACCGGCGGTATGCCTTGCGCCTGGATGGGGGTAGGGGTGGTGTAGCCGCTCTGCTCGACGGCTTTCAGCAGCTGGTCCGAGAGGCCGAGGCCCACGAAGCCATTCTGGGGCAGGGCAGGGGTAGGCCCACCTTCAGTCGGTAGCACTACATCTTGATCTTCGTTTTCACGAAGGGGGGTGCCCCCCCCTCCCCCCATGGAGAAGGAGCTTGTGGCCGAGCTGGCGTGGGCCACCACATCTGGCGTGGCCGTTTTCGCGGAAGCAAGTACCCCCTCCCCCCCAATCTGGGTGAGGACGGCCTCGCCGCTAGCTTTTTCGACCCCGCGCTTTTTCCACCAGCCCTGGCGCGGGGTGTGGTCGGCCCCATTTGGCGGTTTTGAATTTGAAGAAGAGGTGTCCGAAAGGCCTGCTTCACTCATGCCGGCGTTCGTGCCGGCCAACGTTTCACTGATCATGCGCTCCTAAACGGGCGCATTTTGCGCCCTTTCGGCGGCCCGAATTGGCGCCGATTCGATGAGCGTAATTTAATTGCGGACGAACAAAATGTCAACCGTCTCGTGGCGTGCTGCCAAGAGCTACCGCGCCAGGTTCTGGTTCATGTCCATACCGCCGGTGGAAACCGAGTAGTCCTTGAGCACGCCTCTGCGGTCGCAGATGAGCGAAAGCGATTTGGTGTCGTTGTCCATGCCACCCACCAACGGCCCGATGTAAGGAAGGAACGTTTCGGGCCGCATGCGCATGTCCGAGTACATATAAAGGACCGTGCGTTCGCCGTTGGCAGAGCGCATGTCCTGCGAGGGACGCCCCAGCGCCATCACGGCTTCGGCGCAGTTGGTCTGGCCGACCTTGAAGGAGTCGACCTTCGATTCGTCGAACTTGGTGCCTACCGATGTGCAGCCCCCTACCGCCGATGCCAACAAAAGCACTGCAAATCTGCGCATGTATCCCCCCAAACTTGAAGGGAGAATACATCCTCAACCAATAGTTGTAAATACGACTATGGATAGAGAAGCTTATTCCGGCGGGAGGAGGCCCAAGAGGCCGGCGGCGCCGATGACCATAATGCCGAGAACCAGTTCGGCGGTGACCGACTGCCCCAGGCGATGCGGCGCGGCTTCTTCGTGCGTCAGCACCGGCGCAATGCGCAAGCGGTTGACGATAGCAAGCCCGATCATCGCAAAGGCAAGCACGACCTTCATGCCGAGGACGTTTCGGTACGCGCTCAACCGCGGCGGCGATAGCCCGAGAATTGAGATCGCGTTCAACAAGCCGGTCAGCACCAGCGCTGCAACCATATAGGTTCCCCACAGTGAGAACAGCCGCAACGGCGCCACAAGTTCTGCGGGAGCGTCCAGGTGCTCCGGAATGAGAGCGGCGAGCACCACCAGCCCGCCGATCCAGAACCCGGCAGCCAGCAGGTGCACGGCGTCGTTCGCGGCGCGGATATAGCCAGCCGGAATATCCGCACTGGCGGCAGCATGGCTGGTGAGTCCCAGCGAACCGAGCAGAAATGCGCTGAGGACAACCAGCGTTTCGGTTCGGCATGCGCGCATCCCGATCGAAGCCGCCAGCAACAGCACGAGTCCAACAATCCGCACGGCGAACACAGACCCAAAATGCGTGCCGTGCACCACGCGCTCCACGATCGGAAGATCGAAAGCTGCGCGCCAGTCGCCGCTGATCTGCCCCGAGGCCAGACACAGCCAGCAGATCGCTGAGAGGAAGGCAGCCACGGCAGCGATCACGAACATGGTCCGCGGCGCGGCCGCGCGCGGCGACAGGTGCAGCTTGCGTCGAAGCAGCAGCAGGTACGCGCCGCCGCCGAAAATCACCATCAGGCTGGCGAACTGAACGGCGCGCGCGATGGCAAGTGCGACGGTCACGGCTGAACTGTGAAGGTGAATTGGCCGTCGGTGCGGTGGCTGTCTTTCGAAATGGCATGCCACTTCACCCGGTATTGCCCGGGCTGCAGCGGCTTCAGAACGGCGGTTATGACGGGGCCGCTCACCGTGGCAGGCGAGGCCTCAACCCCGTGACCCGCAGCGTCCATGACATCAACACCGCTGAAGTCCGGTTCCAGGGGTTCCGAAAAATTCAGAACCAACTCTTTCGGTGCGCTTTTGAGCTTTGCGTCGGCGCCGGGCTGGGCATGCTGCAGAAAAGCATGCGCGCTTGCGCCGGTTACGAACAAGCAAACGAACGTCGCCATGAAGCCCCGTCTCATCGCACGCCTCCAAAAAGCGGTGTGCCGAGGGAATGGGGGAAGATGTCGTCGATATAGAAATGCAGCTGCGCGACCACGCCAACGTTGTGGCCGGTGGCGCTGTTCACGGGAAGGATCGCCTCGACGCCAAGCTGTACGGACTGGCCCGACCACAGGATACCCGGATTGATGGTGCCGGTGGTGCCGCCGCCGTCCTTGTTGACGGGGGACGAGAAGCTGAATTCGACCAGCGGCGTCAGCTGCGAGACGAACGGCCCGAAGCCCTGATCGCGCACGTTGCTCTGCAGATAGCGCAAGCTGTATTCCACGGCGCCGCCCCACTGGATGGCGTTCGGCTCGTCGCCATGCCCCGGAATGGTGTAGCCGATGGTGCCGGTAACCGCGAAGGGACGCAACCATGCGGCACTTTCCGGCAGGTCGCCGAAGCCTTTGCCGAACAGCAATGTCGGCGTGTACGACGAGGCCCGCCCGGCGACGTCTCTGCTGCCGGAGCCGCCGATCTCCCAACGGAAGGCGCCGGTGGCGGTGAACTCACTCTCTGGATCGCGAATGAATTGGTAGATCGCGGAGAGCGTGAGATTGCCGAAGCCGCGCTCGGCCGGCGTGCCCACCGGCTTGGCGTCGACATAGCCGCCTTCCAGCGACAGCGCGAAGCGGGGAAAGATCGTCTTCGAGTACTCGAACGCGTATTCCTTCTCGAAGACCTGCTCGCCATCCTCGCTGTGGCGGAAGAACGTCATCGTCGGCAGGGCCAGCTCGTCGGCTGCGAAGGGGTCGTCCACCGTAATGGTCGCGGGAAAGAAGCGGTCACCGAGAATACCGTGCGCGGCGGCAAGGTTCGGGGCCGCGGCCAGTAGCAGCGCAGCGCCCAGGCGCAATGGCATATGGATCATGATTTGCTCGCAAATGAGAGTGCGCAGAGACGGACGCGCCGCTTTGAGGCACGTCCGCGCGGATACATTTCTCAGGCGAGTTGCGGTGGCGCGCGGGCGGATTGTGGCGAGACGCGCGCGTTGACTGTCACGCGCGGCAAGTTCGTGAATAGCTGGACGCCAGCAAGCGCTAGCGTGCGCGGGATCAGGCCGGGAAGACTGGCCGGTTGCCCAAGATGCGGGGCCGCCGCGAACGGGCAGACGTCATGACGGTGCGAATTGTCCTGCTTGGGCTTCGGCTTTGCCGGTCCGCCCATGTCCATGCCGTGATGATGGATGCCGTCACACGGGATTATCGCCGCGCCGCCAGAGCCGATGTTGCCGTTCGGCATCCAGCCGCTGGGCACGAGCGCGTGCGCCATCATCGCGAAAAGCGCGACATGGACAGCCGCAAGGCGCAGGTACCGGCTCATGCTTGAGCAGATTCTGTCCGAGCGTGGGGATCGTTCAGTACGGCTGCTCACCATACACACAATTGCGAACCAGTCGCAGGTTGCATCGCGTTCTTAGGACATCATCGGAGTTCCGGCAATGGGCGCTCGCGGCGACCGGGCTCAACTACAATACGGGAACAACGTACTGATCCGAGCCATTGCCTATACACACCCAGACATCCGGCAGCGTGCCCGCCCCATGACGTGTTGCGTCGGTCGGGTCGAAGTATTCACTGATTGGCGGCGGGAAGGTTTGGACCTTCATGAGCTTGTACCAGCCCTGATCGCAATCCGCTGTCGGCACGGCTTGGCGAATTGCCCAATAGGCGCCGTCGGTAGCATGCCAGCGCGTCTGCAGGTCATAAGAGTCGGTCGGGCCTATGCGCAAACCGATTCCTTCGCCCTGCGGGCCCAACTTGACGTGAACCTTCACCTGCCCGTTGCTGTTCTCGAAGTCGTTGACCGGATCGTTGTAGTCGACCTCGAACGGATGGATGCCGACATATCCAAAGCATTCGTGCTTCGGACAGCAACTGGCGTCGACATAGCAGGCGTAGGAGTACAGCGTAGCGAAGGTCGCGGCTTCGAAATGGAGCTGATGACGCACCTTGTTCTTGCGGCCCGCGCCCGTTCCTCCGACATATCCAATAACGTCGCCCTGTTTCACCGCGATATTGTTCGCCTCGCTGCATTCCCAACCGGAAACGTGCACGCCATTCTCATCGGAGCGGTCGTAGAACGCGCATTTCTGTTTGATTTTCTTAATCAGCGAATCCCCATCGTCAAAATCAAGCATATGCTGATAGCCGCTGTACTTGCGGCCGTGCTGCAGAATGATGGTGTTGCCGGCGCCGTGATCGGTGCAATCGGAAGCGCAGCCGGTGTCGTTGGGAATGAGGTTGGCGACGATACCATCCGCGACTGCCTTTACCGGCGTTCCCTTCGGGGCAGGGATGTCGATGCCGGTGTGATGCAGATGGCTGTGATGTCTGCAGTTCTTCAGGCAAGCATTGTACTCGGCATAATCCTGGCCAATGGCATCGCGGCCGTAATCGTCCAACGGCCAGCGCCATAGGTCGTCCGCGGCCTGGGTCTGTGTCGTGGCGACGGATGTCGGTGCCGGCAGCGGTGAACCGGCGGCCCCGAGTACTGCAAGTATTGCGAGAGCGTTTTTCACGACCGATCCCCCGACCTGGCCCGAGCCCCAGTCTGCCACATTTGCGGCTATGCGAGAAGGCGTTCTCCTACGGCACAGCTCGTGGTTCGCCCGGGCGCCCGAGGTCGCATTCCAACGCCGCACGGTCCCAGCGCGCCAGGCCGGCGGCGGCCGCATAGGTCGATTGCAGAAAGTCAAGCAATGTCCGGTTTGGATCCGCGGCCCCGCGTACCGCGTCGTAGGGCAGAAGGTATTCGCCCAGTTCCTTGTTGAAGAAGGCTTGCGCCGGTTGCACCGGCGCGGAGCCAAAGCCGTCCGGCACCGGATAAGCGTACGAATAGAAAGCGGCGTAATCGATCGGTCCGCCGCCCGGCCAGAAGCCGGCGCTGGACACTTCGTGGCTATAGGCTTCGCGCACGACAGCATCCGGCAGATGCGGAACGCCGCCGGGATGGAGCGGGGCAGGGCGGCCCGAAAAGCGCGTTACGGCCAGATCGAAACTGCCCCAGAAGAAATGCACGGGGCTCGCCTTGCCAAGAAAGGCGGTGCGGAAATGCGAGAACACCTCATGCGCGCGCAGCAGCACCCGCCAGAAGGCTTGCGCATATTCCCTGTCGTAGGACCGGTGCCTGGTGTCCCGGTCGAACGGTACGGCGCCGGGAATTTCATTCGGCAGCGGGTCGATCCGCGCCTCGATGCCGAGCTGCGACAGCAGGTGCAGCAGTTCGCCGTAGAACTCCGCAACCGGCATGGGGCGAAGCATCAGCTGGCGCGCATGGCCATTGGCCGTGCGGACCCACAGCACATGGTCAAGGAAATCGAACTCGATCTGGAAATCGCTGATCCCGTCGGTGATGAGCGGTGTGGAAAGCCCGCGCGCCGTTACGCGCAAGGTCACATGCCAGGAATGGTTGAGCCACGGCGTTAGCGCCAGGCGCACCTTGCCGGCGACCTGCGTCCACAATTGCAAGGTGGCGCAGGTGTCTTTCCAGGCTGAAAACGGCAACTCCGGCCAAGTGGGTGACATGGCCGGAGTGTCGCGCGTTTCGCGGAAAAGGGAAAGCGAGCGCGATCGAGGGGCGCGCCCGCTTTCCGTCAGTTCACCGTGATGTTGACGGGCGCGGAAGGAATACCGTTCGCCACCACTTCAATCTTGCTGGCGCCCGTTTCCATGCCCGACGGCACGTCGAAATTGGTGAAAACCGACTTCGTGCCCGTCGCCACGCCCATGGTGCTGTGATCGTGCGTGCGCGCGTAGAACACGTGATGGCTCGAATTGTTCGTGATGCGCACGAGCGGGTAGTTGCTGTGCGAGTCGAACTCATCGCCGAACGACGACCCTTGAGAGATGCCGTTGAACTGCTTGCCGGTGATCTTATAGGTCTGCCCGCGCGTTACCGACGCAGGCACATCCGTGATCGCCGGCTGCCACGCCGCCTGGTATGTGCCGGCCGGCTTATAAACTTCAAAGCCGCCCACCAGGATCTCGCCCGACGGCAGGTTCGTCATGCAGTCGCCGCCGAAGCTGCCGCTGCCGCTCTGGGTCACAAGTTTCGTTCCGTCAAATTCGTAGAACGTGCCGTTGTAGCCTTCCACCAGGGCATTGCCGTTCGGCAGGGCGCTGACACCAGTATCGAACGCTTCGTCGCCGTTCGGAATATCCGGGCCCTTCGTCCACTTGTTTTGGGCGATATTGTAGATGGCCGTGTGCGCCGTGTTCTCTCCTTCGGGTATGGAGCCGCTGAAGAACACCGTGCCATTGGGAAGCAGGGCCGATGCACCGGTTTCGCCGGGTGGATCGTAGCACTTGTCCTTCGGGCCATAGGGAATGCAGTGGCCGCAGCAATTCTGTGGCCCGCGCAGATCGACAGGCGTGCTACCGGCATCGACCCACTGACCGGAGCTCGGGACATAACGTTGGGTCTTGGGATGCCCCTTCACCTCGACAACCAGGTAGGAACCGTCCGGTAGCAGCTGCAATCCTTCCTCGGAATTGAAGCTCTCGTCCTTGCCCTTGGACTTCAACTTTGACCATGTCATGGTTTTGGAGTCGAAGGCGTACATACCCTTGCTGAATTTCTTGGCAACGAGGAAGCGGCCGTCCGGCAGCACGTTAGATCCTGAGTCCCCGATGAAGTTCAGCAGATGCTTGTCCGGCGTGACGTCGGTCCATTTGTTCTTGAACGGGTCGTAAAGCGCGCTCTGGTTGGTAAAGGCGAAACTGCCGAAATTGTATTCGCCGCCGGCGATTATCAGCTTGCCATCGGGCAACACAGATTCTGCCATCGCATCTGGCGCGTAGCCGGAGGGAAGGCTCGCCACTTGTGTCCAGGTGCCGTTGACGTAGCTGCCCATGTTATCGGGTGTGAGCTTCCACCATCCTGTTTGGCTGAATCCCTGCGCCAGCACCGTGCCATCGGTCATCAGCATGGTGATGATGGAGCCTTCCGGCGGCTGATGGGCGAGCTGCGTGACCGTGCCCGCCGAAGCTGAAGCGGAAAGCGCAAGACCAAAGACGAGCGAAACTACGAAATTGCGACGCATGAACACCCCCTTGTTGTGATTGTCCCCCCGGCCGGGAGGCCGCCGACTTTGCTAAGGCCGACAGTCGCGGTCAAGAGACGATAGCGCAGCTTCTATTACAACCGTGACAGTAATAAGCAGCCGGAGTCTATTCTGCCGGAACGGCCTGGCTGACGTTCTCCGGCGGCAGGAAAAACGCGGCCAGTCCGGCCAAGCCCGCGAGCACGGCAAGCGCAACGAACAGGTAGAGGAACTGCACGCTCGGGCTATAAAAATGCGCGACAAGCCATACGCCTCCGGGCGTGCCGATTCCCGAGAGTGCATAGCGAATGCCGAAGACGGTGCCGCGGCGTGTGGCGGGCGTGTAGCGCGCCAGAAACATGGTCTCGACGGGTGCCATCGATTCGAACAGGAAGACGGAGGCGATTCCGGCCGCTGCGATCCCCCACCCGTGACCGATCGCGATCAGTGGAAAAACAAGCGCGAGGAGAGCAAAGCCGCCGAGATAGGCGAGCTTGGCAATACCGCGATCCGCGAAATGACCGCCGGCGAACTGTGCGCCGGAGCCCAGCAGTTGGATTACACCTGCGATCACGCCAACGCCGAACAGACCGGCGGTTCCGGCGAGGCCGCTCACCTGCACAAGCTTCGGCAGCGCGGTAAGAAATGCCGAGTTCATCATCAGCGTGGTGGTCATGGTGAATGCCAGCACCACGAAAACACGCGTGCGGCCGAGCCCGCCCGGAACCTCCGGCAAGGGTACGGAATCGCCGTCGCGATCCAAGATACGTCCGGTTAGATGCAACACGAGCAGCAGTGCCCCGATCGCCAGCGTGAGCGTGCCCGGCAAAATGAACGCCATCCGCCAGCCCCAAAGCGAAGCCAGCGACGCCGCAGTGACCGGACCCAATGCCACGCCGATGCTGCCGGCTATCCCCGTCGCCGCCACGGCGCGGCCGCGCACGGTCGCGTGCTTGACCACCCACGAGAAACCGACCGGGTGGTAGATCGAGCCGGAAAGGCCGAGCAGCGCCAGCGCGCCTTCCATCTGGCCGGTGTTGCGCGCCAGACCGCAGAGAATTCCGGAAACGCCGAGCCCGGCAAAGCACAGCACCAGCACTTTGGTTTCGCCGATTCTGTCCGCGAGCCAGCCCGCGAATGGAGAACCCAGACCCACCAGCATCGCACCCAGCGTCCACAGCGCGATCATTTCGCTGTAGGGCAGATGCCACTCCTGCCCGATGATGAGCACCAGGGTCAGATAGAGCGCCAGCAGCACATGATGCAGCCCGTGGGCGGCGCTGGCGAAGAAGAGAACGGACGGCGGGGCGCTCAGGCGCATGAATTGTTGATACTCGACAGCGCTGCAAAGGCAGCGGAAGCTAAAGCAGCCTGCCGCCGCGAACCAGAGCATGTTTGCGCATGGCGGTTTTGCACAGGGCGGAGGAATTCTTGAGCGAAACAACGCGAGCGGTCCTGCGCATGTGCGGCCTCGCGCTGATTGTGCTGGCGGTATGGGCATTGTGCCTGTGGGGAAACACGCCGCGGCTGACTCCCGATGCGACCTCTGGAAATCCCGCACGATTCTCGGCCAATCGCGCGGACGCGGTCCTCGCTCGCGTACTGGGGCCGGAGCGTCCGCACCCGGTGGGGAGTGTGGAAAACGCAGCGGTCCGTGCGCGCATCCTGAACGAACTCGCAACGCTGCATGTGCCATCGCACACCTTCACGGCCTTCAGTTGCAACGCCTGGCATGGATTCAGCTTCGTCGCCTGCGCGACGGTGACGGACATCGTCGCCGACGTCGTGCCGGGCGAGGGCAAGGCGATCGTGATGATGGCACATTACGATTCCGTGCCGGCAGGGCCAGGCGCCTCCGACGATCAATCCGGCGTTGCCACCATTCTCGAAACCATCCGTGCACTGAAGGCGGCGCATGTTGCGGGCAGCCATCCCGTGATGGCGCTGTTCACCGATGGCGAGGAAGCTGGGTTGCTAGGCGCCAAAGCCTTTCTCGCCAATCCTCGGCTGAAGGCGCGCGTGGGCGCGGTGGTGAATGTGGAGGCGCGCGGCAGTAGCGGCCAGAGCCTGCTCTTCCAAACCAGCGCGGGCGATGCCGCGCTGATCGATCTCTACGCAACGCATGTTCCGGTGACGGCGACGAGTTCATTGTACAGCGAAATCTACAAATACCTGCCCAACGATACCGACCTGACGCCGTTTCTTCGCGAAGGCGTGGCGGCCTTGAACTTCGCCTTTGTCGGCGATATCCGCTACTACCATTCGCCGCGCGATAGGCGCGCGAATCTGAGCCGCGCCACGTTGCAAATGCACGGAGACAATCTCCTCGGCGTTGTGCGAGGCCTTCAGCATAGCGATTTCATGAAACTCAAGAGTGGAAACGCCGTGTATGTCAGCGTGCTGGGGCTGTGGCTTCCGCGACCGCCGGTGAGTTGGGCACTTCCGCTTTCCATCATAACTTTGCTGGCGATCGCATTCGCGTCGTGGAAAACGCGTGATGCGGACGTCCGGCGACGCGGGATGCTTTTCGCCGGACTCATGCCGCTCGCGCTGCTGGTCGGCTGCGTCGCGCTCGGCTTCGGGCTGGCGTTCGTGGCGCAGACCATTTCCGGTTATTCCGATCCCACGTATGCGTATCCGCTGGCGATGCGCATTGCGCTGGCGGTTGGCGTGTGGGGAATGACATTGGCGGTTTCGCGCATGGCCGGCGTGCACGGCGCAGCGACGGCGGCATGGCTGTGGATGGCCGCGCTTGCGGTGGTCAGCGCCGTGTTCCTGCCGGGTCTCAGCCCCTTCTTTCTTTTCCCCGCGCTGGTTGCCGCAGTGCTGCTGCTCTTGACGGCATCGTTGCGCGCGGGTTGGCGCGGTACGGCCGGGCAGGGGGCGTTGCTTGTCAGCGCGCTCGCGGCGCTGACGATCTGGTTCGGCTTGCTCACCAGCGGAGAATCGCTGATGGGGTTGAAGCTGCATCCGCTGTTCACACTGCCGGCGGCGTTCGGATTGATGACGTTAGTACCCTTACTCTCGGCGCATCCGTTACCGGGCCGCGTGTGGTCGAGGACGTCGGCCGGACTGCTGATCGCCGCTGTCGTTGGTGCTTTGATTGCCGGACTGCTGCCCGCCTATAGCACGGCGTGGCCGCAGCGGCTCAATCTCGTCTACTATCAGAACGGCAAGCAACCGGCGCGGTGGATCGCCGACACGGCATGGAAAGGCAGCGGCACGGAGCCTCCCCCCGCTTCACTTTCGAGGGCTGGCCATTTTCGCTTCGAGTCCGAAGCCTATTCCGGATTGTCGTTCGGCAGCGCTTATGTGGCCGATGCTGGCGCGCAGCGCTTTCCGCTCCCGGAGGCCACCGTCAGCCGCGAGAAACAGGAGGGTGGCCGCCGCATCGTTTCATTGGCACTGCGCGGTTCGGCGCAAACGGACGCGATGATGGTGCGCATTCCGCGGGAAGCGCAATTGAAGGCGTTGCGTATTCGCGGCGAAAACGTTGCAGCGCCGAAAGGCTGGTCGGGCGATACTTCCCTATCCTGCACCGGGCGCGACTGCCGCGATCTTGCCATCACGCTCACATCCGCGAGCCGCGAGGCTTTCGCCATCTTTTTCGCCGAGCGGCGCTACGGCCTGCCGGACTTCGCCAGACCGATGGCAGCCGCGCGTCCCGCAACCGCGATGCCGTCGCAATCCGGCGACAGCGTGCTTCTCGCCAATACTGTCAATATTCGGCCACACTAAGTCTCACGCGAATATTGCCGTTTGTTGTTGCGAGTTCGCGGATTTGCGCGTTTGATTGTGCCTGGATTGCGGGGAGAAAAGTCGATGCAAGCGGTTCAAGATGTTGTCAGTGCATCGCACAGGGTCGCAGGCGTTGCGCTTGCTCTCTGCCTGCTACCGCTCGTCGGAATTGGTGCAGCAGAGGCGTGGACCTACAAGACACTCTACAGCTTTAACGGAGCGAAAGGTGGGGGCGGTCCAGGCGCGATCATTCGGGACAGCGCGACCGGCGATTTCTACGGCACCACGTTTTACGGCGGCTTCAAGAGCAAGGGAGTCGCGTTCAAGGTTTCTGCCGATGGAAAAGAAACGGTGCTCCACCGTTTTACCGGACAACAGGATGGGGAGGTTGGACTCGCAGATGATGGTCTGACGAGGGACGATGCTGGCAACCTTTATGGCGTGGCAGCGCAGGGTGGGAATCTGGACTACTGCTTCGGATACGGCTGCGGCGTCGTATTCAAAATCGCGCCGGACGGAGCCTACACGGTGCTGCACGCTTTCACCGATTCCGATGGCAGCGATCCAAGGGGGCGTCTTACCTGGGACGCCACCAGCGGCGATTTGTACGGAACGACGTATGCGGGCGGACAGGGTTTCGGTGTTGTGTTCAAGCTGACGGCGGACGGAACCTATTCGGTGCTGTATTCCTTCTCGGGGATCGAAGACGGCGCGTACCCAGGGACCGGGTTGACCATGGATGGCAGCGGTTACCTGTACGGAACGACCCCGTATGGCGGAGATTGGCAATGCCGCAGCTATGGATGCGGCACGATCTTCAAATTGGCGCCAGATGGAAGCGAAACCCTACTCCACGTTTACCACACGAAGAAGTACGCCCCGCCTCATGGCGATTTGATCGGCGATGGCATGGGTCATCTGTACGGCACGGCGGGCGTGAATGTCTTCAGGATCGGGTTGGACGGAGCCTACGTCATCGTGCACAGATTCAAAGACATCGACGGCCACCCGTATGCGCCGGTGGGCGACCTTTCGCTCGCGGCATCAGGAGGGCTCTTTGGCATGGCCGTGAGCGAGTATAGCGGTTTGCTGTTCCACATCGCCGCCAACGGAAAGGAAAAGGTTCTCTACAATTTTCCCGGCGAACCATGGCCCCGGCACGGCGTCATCGGGGACGAGAAGGGTAACCTCTACGGCGTAACCTTTCATGGCGGCTCAGCGGGAAATGGCGCAATTTTCGAGCTGGTGAAGGACTGATCAAACATCCACATCGGCGGCGGCGAACTGCGCGTTCTCCTGGATGAATTTGAAGCGCAGCTCCGGCTTCTTGCCCATCAGCCGCTCGATAAGGTCGCCAGTTTCCTTCTGCGCTTCCTGCGGCACCTCCACCTGAATGAGGGTACGCGCGCCGGGCTTCATGGTGGTTTCTTTCAGCTGCGCCGGCATCATTTCGCCGAGGCCCTTGAAGCGCGAGATTTCCACTTTGGCGTTACCCTTGAAAGCCGTCTTCAGCAGCTCGTCGCGGTGGCGTTCGTCGCGCGCGTACATGGTCTTGCCGGCGTGTGAGAGCCGATAAAGGGGCGGCATGGCGAGAAACAAATGGCCGCGTGAAATCAGCTCCGGCATTTCGCGATAGAAGAATGTGAGCAGCAGCGAGGCGATGTGCGCGCCGTCCACATCCGCGTCGGTCATGATGATGACGCGCTCGTAGCGCAGCGCATCATCGCTATAGCGCGCGCCGGTGCCAGAGCCGAGCGCCTGTACCAGATTGGCGAGTTCGGTGTTCTGCTCCAGCTTGCCGGCCGCCGCACTCGCGACATTGAGGATCTTGCCGCGCAACGGCAGGATGGCCTGGGTGGCACGATCACGCGCCTGTTTGGCTGAGCCGCCGGCGGAATCACCTTCCACCAGAAAAATTTCGGTGCCACCGGGCGCGTCGCGGGTGCAGTCGGCGAGCTTGCCGGGAAGGCGCAGTTTGCGCGTGGCAGCTTTGCGCGAAACCTCCCGCTCCTGCCGCCGCTTCAGCCGCTCGTCCGCCTGATCGATGACGAACTCCAGCAGCTTGCCGGCTTCCTGTGGGTTCTGCGCCAGCCAATGATCGAAATGATCGCGTACCGTGTTCTCCACCAGCCGGGTGGCATCCGGCGACGACAATTTCTCTTTCGTCTGGCCTTGGAATTCTGGTTCGCGGATGAAGATGGAAAGCGTGCCGCAGGCGGCCGCCATCACGTCGTCCGGCGCGATCAGTGCGGTTTTGCGATTGTTGGCGCGCTCGCCATGCGCGCGCAGTCCTTTGGTCAGCGCGTTGCGAAATCCTTGCTCGTGCGTGCCGCCTTGCAACGTTGGAATGGTGTTGCAGTAGGAGTGAATGAACGGTTCGGCCATCGGCGCCCAAGCGACCGCCCATTCCACTTGCGGCCGCGCTTTCTTGCGCTCTTCGTCGGAGGGGCCGAAGAATTCGCGCGTCACGGTTTGTTTGCCGCCGATTTCGCCGCGCAGGAAATCGAGCAGCCCGCCGGGGAAGTGCAACTTGTCCTCGGCTGGCGTGGCGTTGCTCGCTTTGAGCAGGGAAGGGTCGCACGACCACAGAATTTCCACGCCGCGATAGAGATACGCTTTGGAGCGTGCCATGCGGTACAAGGTGGCAGGCGAGAAGTGCGTCTCCTTGCCGAAGATTTGGGTGTCAGGCTTGAATGTCACCGTCGTGCCGCGCCGGTTGACGCTGCCGAGATCTTTCAATTTGCCGTCAGGCTTGCCGCGCTGAAAGCGCATGCGATGCGCGCGGCGATCGCGCGCGACTTCCACTTCCAGCCATTCGGAAAGCGCGTTCACGACGGAGGCGCCGACGCCATGCAGGCCGCCGGAGGTGTCGTAGACCTTGCCGCCAAACTTCCCGCCGGCATGCAAGGTGGTCATGATCACTTCCAATGCCGACTTGCCTTTGAATTTGGGATGCGGATCGATTGGCATACCGCGGCCGTTGTCGCGAATTTTCAGCACATTGCCCGGCGCGAGCTCCATCTCGATGCGATTGGCGTAGCCCGCAACCGCTTCGTCCATCGAATTGTCGAGAATTTCGGCGGCAAGATGATGCAGCGCGTAAGTGTCGGTGCCACCGATATACATGCCGGGCCTGCGGCGCACCGGCTCCAGCCCTTCCAGAACCTCGATGTCCTTTGCCGTGTAGCCCTTCGACGAGGGGCCAGCGGAGTCGAATAGATCTGGTGCTTTGGCCATGAACGCGTACGCAGAATCGGGTGCGGTTTCGCGCTACCCAATCCGAACCCATCGCCAACCGCAAGCCGGAGAAAATGGAGGCGGCAATCACCGCCTCCACTCGAGCGTCGCTTATGTCAGTCAGGGTTTCACCGCGAATACGACACCCGCATTGTGCGGGCCACCGGCTGATGCCGTTCCGACGAGCTGCCCGCCCTTGACCGGAATCAGGCCGGCCATCGGCCGCGCGCCGTCGCGGCAATCGGTCTGCGAGCAAAACATATGGAGGGCGTGCATGCTGCCGCCATCGAGGCTGTAAACGCCGCCGGCGCCACCCGCGTAGCCGCCGAAGTGAACGCCGCCACTGGCAAGCGTGCCATAGAGCTTGCCGGTCGGTTCGAGCCATAGCGCGCTATCCGGGAGGGCGCCGTCCGAACAGTTTTGCTGAACGCAGAAGCTGTGAAGCACACTTGCATCGGAGTGCGCGCCATGCCGCACAAGCTTGAATGCGGTGCCGCCATCCTGTGAGCCGCCGCGGCTGGTGGTGCCGTAAAGCGCGCCCGACGCGTCAATCACCAGCCCGCCAACGGAAGGCTGTTTGCCGTCGGAACAGTTGGCTGCCGCGCAAAAGGCGTAAAGCACGTTCGCCTTCCAATGTTTGTTTTGCTTGCGCAACTGGAACGCGGTGCCCGCGTAGTTGGGGCCGAACTCCGATGTTGTTCCATAGACATTGCCGTCGCTGTCGACCGTCAATGGCGCATCCGGTTCGCCGCCGTCGGTGCAGCTGGCTTGCGTGCAGAAGGTGTAAAGAACCTGCTCGCGCCAACTTTTTCCCTTCGGCGTGAGGGAATAGGCGGTGCCATACCCTGTCGACCCGCCGACGAATGTCGTGCCGTACAGGGGCGAAGTCCCGTCGTAGGGAAGACCTTCGGCGGCGCCACGATAGGTCAATCCTGCCCAAGGCATGCTGCCATCGGAGCAGGAATCGCTGCCACAGAAGTCATGCAGCACTGAAAGCGTCCACGGCGCGTCGGTTCTTTTGCCTGGGGTCAGCTTGTAAGCGATGCCGCCCCCCGATCTGCCGCCACTGGGGACCGTGCCGTAGAGGTTTCCCTGGGAGTCGATCGCCAGGGCGCCTGGATTGGGGAACTCCCCGTCCGAGCAGGCTTCCGCCGTGCAGAAATTGTAGAGCACCTTGTGGGTCCACTTGCTCCCGTCGGCGCTGGGGACAAGCGCGAACACCGTACCGCTGCCCGCGCTGCCGCCTCCGAAGGTGGTGCCGTAGAGGTTTCCGTGCGAGTCGGAGACGAGGGGAGCCATCGGCTCCTTGCCGTCAACGCAGCCGCTTTTGGCGCAGAAGGCGTACAGCACATCGAAATTCTTGGCCTCGGCAAGGCCAACGCCGATGCAGCTCAGTGCTGCCACGCAGGCCGATGCGCGCAAGACGCGTCTGGACAAGGAACTCGGCGATATTTGGCGCCCGGCAATCCGGCGCGGAATGGCGATCATGCATTTCTCCTCTCGCAATCACGCCCCGATCCCCTGGCGACTAGACGCTCGTGGTCTGTGGATATTCCGTGAAGGAATGGTAATTTTTTGCCTCCCGCTAAGCGAAATCTTAGGACAGCAGGGATAATCATTGACCGGAACTTCAGCCGTATGGATTTGCCGTGAAGCCAACTTGGGGGGTGCGCATCCGGCGAAGCAATGACGTTCGCGTTCTGAAGACGCAACTGGATGCGCTGGCATCGGTTGTCACATCCTCGCGCTATCTTGCCCCCGTCTGGGCCGCATGGGTGGCATTCTTCGCTTCCGATACGTTCGGATTCTTCGGCCACCGGCCCATCTTCAAGTCAGCGGCGCTGCCCGCGCTTATCGCGGCACTGATGCTTCTCTGCCAGGGCTTCATCGAGCACTATCGCGAGGCCGCCGACAGCGCGACCGCCGATGAACTGCGGCAATGGTTCCGACGCTTCATCGGCGTACAGCTCTTGATCAGCTTGGCCTGGGGCTGCCTGCCATGGCTGTTATGGGACCCAACGAGCATGATGAACCATGTGTTCGTGTGGGCCGCGGTGGTGTGCGTTGTCGCAAGCTTTGTCGTCAATCGGGCCAATCATCTGGACATGCTGGCCGCCAGCCTCGCACCGATCGTGGCGCTGACGTTGCTCAGGCTTCTCGTGGGCCATACGGAATTCGACTATGGTCTGGCAGCCCTGTTGCCGTTCTGCGTGACGCTGCTGTTTGCCGACTCCCGCCGCATCACCAACAGCTTCGATGAAAATTCCCGCCTGCGCTTCGAGGTGGAAGATCTAGCTCACGAACTCGAATTGGCGCGCGACGAGGCACTGCGCAAGCGGTTTGAAGCAGAGGCGGCGAACGCTTCGAAGACGGCCTTTCTACACAACATGAGCCACGAGTTGCGCACGCCGCTGAATGCCATCCTGGGCTTCTCGGAAATTATCGCCAAGGAGACGTTCGGCCCGGTGGGCTCGCGGCGATATCCGGAATATGCGCGCGACATTCACGGCTCGGGCACGCACCTGCTGAGCCTGATCAACGATCTGCTCGATGTGGCCAAGATCGAGGCGGGACGGATGGATATCGAGCCGCGCGTGCTGAACGCGCGCGCCATTTTCGAGGCGGCGCTGAAAATCGCCGCGACCCGCGCGCGTCAGCGCAATCAAAGGCTGTCGATCAGCGTCAATGCGAATGCGCCCGATCTCGTGGCCGATGAGAGGGCACTCAAGCAGATCCTTATCAATCTCGTGGCGAACGCGGTAAAATTCACCCCGACGGGCGGGTCGATCACCGTCACCGGATCGCGCGCCGCCGGCGGGGGCTTTCAAATCACGGTCGAGGACAATGGCCCAGGCATTCCGCCGGACAAGCTGGACGGAATTTTCAGCCCGTTCAGCCAGGTCGACAATCGCTACGACCGGGGCGGCAATGGAACAGGCCTCGGGCTCGCGCTTGTTCGGGGTTTGGCGGAATTGCATGGCGCGCGCGCCTGGATCGAGAGCGAACCTGGCCAAGGTTGCCGCGCCTGCGTGGTTTTCCCGGCTCGCCCGGACCTGAGGGAGCAGAAGGAGATGGCTCCGGCGCATGCTCATATTTCTTTACGAGCAATCGCTTCGCAATCCAGCTATTCGGTCCAGCGGGCCTAAGGCTGCGGAGGACGCGCAGAAAGGCAGCCAAACCGACGGCTTTCGCCGGCGAACTCGCTATGAGGGCGCCAGCTGCCGGCTGCCAATGCAATAGGCGAGCGCTTCGAGTTGATAGCGAGCCATCGTTCGGAGTGTCGTCGTCATGCTTCCCTCGTGTGGCTCGAGTCCCTGCAGCAGGTTGATGAACTTCAGCGCATTGGAACGTACAATCCTGTCGAACGCCTCGTCAGGATCCTGAATACCGGCTTCGGTGAAGACTGTACGGCAAATGCTACGCGGAAGGGCAGGAGATTTCCGCTCCCCGAGGAGAAGATATGACAGCGTTATCTTCTGACCGTCGGTCGAAATGGCCGGGACCGGGTCCTTGCCGCGCATTTTGCTTTCGTCTGGGTTTCTGCCGATGAGGATGGCAAAATTCTCCACGTTGATTTGCATGGGAAGACTAAATGCTGCGGTTTCGGGCACTGCACGTCCGAAAAGGGCAAAGGCCGAGAGCGGGTCGTGGCGCGCAAAGCGAACGACGATCTCCTTCGAAGCGTAGCCGTAAATCTGCAGACTCCTCCCGCGTTCCGGCTTCAGGCCATCGGGCGCATACCGAGCCAGTTCGATTATTGGAGCGATGGCGCGGCCGCGCCTCCAGAAGACTCGACGGCTGTTCAAAATCTGGTTTCTGGCAGCAGACGCGGTATCGTCCTGCAACGGCGCACTAAGCCCGAAGTCGGTGGCCAGAACTTGCCGTACTGCGTCGGGCAACGCGGCTAGGGCGCTGAAAAAAGCAATGGCTTCGGCAGTATGCGCAGTGCGCAAACCAAGCGTGTTTGCATAGCGATGGAAAAAGGAGCGCACAGGCTCCGGAATTTCGGCCGATTTATCGATGACAATCCTGTCGTCCAGAAATTCGACGTGCTCACTTCGGATCAAAAGCTCTGGCGGGACACGGATGAGAACAGGCTCGGCCGGATCCCGAGAGGAAAGCCCGTGCTCGCTGGGAACAATGTTTTTCACCACACCACCCAACGCGGAAAACTCCTGGATCATGGATTCCCATGACCACTCATCGTGGGGCGGCGCGGAATATTGGGTCATAGCTCCCGCGCCCCCGTGCATTCGGCAAGCGCGGCAAGCTGGAAGAGGGCTACACGGCGCAACCGCGTCACGAGTTCCCCGCTATGAGGCTCCAGCGCTTCGAGCAACGAGAGGAAGCGTGTCCGGTTGAAATAAAGGATCCTGTCGAAGATCGCATCGGAGTGTCCAACCTCGGCTTCGCGCATGAGCGCCCGGAAAATCGCGCGGGGCGTTCGGGGAAATCTCAAATTGCCGAGCATCACGTGGGACAGATGGATCGTGCCCGACTCCAAACGAAGTTGCGGCATGCGCATCCCTGATCGCTGGATGCTGGTCAGCGGATCCCTTTGAACAGCAAGTTCCAGTGGCCCAACTTTAAACTGTGTCGCCAGACTGAAGGCGTGAGGGCGAGGCCGCTCCCCCCCATACTTTCTGAAAACTCCAAGTGTGTCATGATGTCCAAAGGCGAGGAATAGCGGCCCTTCCGCCTCCCCGCGTATTTCCACGCCTCCCTGCGGGCCGGCGCTCGCGTGCAGTCCGCGATTGCCGCGCTTCATCAAGTCAATGAAAGGCGCGAATAAGCTTTCGCCGCGCAATCCGACGGTCCTGCCACTGACGAACAAGCGCAGAATTCTCGTTTCCCTGGGTCCTTCGATAAAACGGTTCATGCCAAACTCTTCAGCCAATCTTGTCCGCAGGCCAGGATCAAGCTGATCGAAGAGGTCGATCAGGCGCGCGCAGGAGGCGCCCCCCGCGCCAGTCCACGCAACAGCGGCGAGGTAGCGCTCGAAAAAGGCTCGCTCGTGCTGATTTTGCTCGGTGGTCGCGCCGATGCGGACATGGCCGCCCTCCAGCACCATATCCTCCGGCCTGAACAGCAGATTCCTAGGCGCCCGTAGAACGACAGAATGCGCGGGATTTTCAGAAATCAGAGCCAGCCCCGTCCGTGTCAGCCGAGGAGCGACGTTTTCCAATGTGCCGCCAAGGGCGCCAAAATCCTCAATCAGGCCCTGCCAGAGTTGGTGATCAAGGTTCGATGATTCGGTCTGCTCAGACTCAATAACAGGGGGCACCGGAGGCCTTTGGATGAGGTGCGGGCGAGGGATTTACCAAAAACTGTCCGCAGGCTGGGTAGATGTCAATTGTCCACCCCGATTGGCTTGCAGCGACAACGACAGTGGTGTTAACATCTTGTTAGGGCGTCCGATCCGAGGGCATGGGCGGAGCCTTTCTTGGCTGAGGTAGCCACTACTCAATGATGCCCGAACATTATTCAAGGGGACGACCAAATGGACAAACTGACGACAACGCTGCTCACCGGTGCGGCGCTGACCGCCTTTGCGGCAGCACCTGCGGCGGCTGGCGGCTGGCATTTGCCGAAGCATATGCCGAAAATGGCTGTGATGACGGCCAAAGGCGCCATCGTCATCGGCGACAAGAAGCATCAGAAGACGCTTGTGGCCAACGGCAGCCATCACCCGAGCACGTTTACCTTTACCTTTACCTACTATTCCACAAACTTCACGTTCGCCGCCTCAACGGCTTACAAGACACCGAAACAGTTGGGTGGTTTTGCATGGTATACCGTGTCATCGGGCGGCCATTGCGTTAACTTTGTGCCCCAGAAGGCCAAGGCTGTCGCTCTGGGCGGGAACGGGAAAGCGAAGGTAACTACCTTCAAGAGCCATGTCACGATTGGCAGCTGCACAGGCACGCTGACCTTCTATTCTCCGCAGTACACCTTGAAGAGTAAAGTAGCCACCTCAAGCAACGTCGACCTGAACGACATTGCGCAAGTCAAGACCAGCTATACAACGACCACGACGACTGCTGGCGGCAAGCACAAGAAGCATAAGCACAAGAACAAGTACAACTTCAAAGGCGGCCTCCACGAACATCTTACCTTCACGCACTAATCCGGCAGCGGCCTAGGCCGCGCTATAATGCGAGAAAGGCCAGCGAGAGATCGCTGGCCTTTTCTTTCCTGATGGTCGCGGTTTGGCTTTGCCAAGATCGCGGCCGCAAGGTATGTCCGCAAGCGCGTACTGACGGACTGACAAACATGCCTTCCACTAAGAGCCCCAAGGCGTCGCGACCGGCAGAGAAGAGCCAGCCTGCGCCTTTTGTATTGTCGGATCGACGTGATCCGCATCGGGCAGCATCGGCCGAAGTGCCTTTTGCGGTTCTGCGGGGCGCGCCGGCGCCCGGTCCATTCGCCCCGGTTGTTTTGCCGGATGTTTCGCCTGATTTTTCGACAGCCAACTCGCAGGTGGCGGATTCCTCCGCCGACCATCAGTACGAGCTCGGCCTAACCACGGCAGCCATGTCGTATCACACGGCCGCCATCGACGCTTTGCGCCAATGCACTACGCTTGCCCCAGACCACGCTCCGGCGTACCGAAAGCTGGCCGAGCTTCTCCGGCTGTCCGGAGAGGATCAGGCAGCAGACGCCGCAGAAGCCGCTGCAAGCACCTGTCGCGACGTCAAATGGGAACCGGCGGCGGACCGCCGCACCTTTGGCCAGCTGCAAAAAGCGGAACGGAAACTGCTGGAGCATCTGAAGGAACTTCCGGAGGAAGATGCGGCCATGCGCCTTCGCGAGCATCTGATCGCCAATCCACTGGACGCGATTGCGATGCGATGGCTCGCGCGCCTGGAAGCGAGGGCCGGTGACCTGTTCACCGCGCGCGCGCTTTTTAGGAGGGCCCTCGATCTCTGTCCGACTTACAT